>Ga0189287_100065_pt1 | contig 124220 bp, 117 predicted proteins | sample UW86minimetaG_FD_130319 | JGI IMG/M metagenome (GOLD analysis project Ga0189287, IMG submission 130319) | Marine microbial communities from the Costa Rica Dome - UW86 mini metaG | ecosystem: Environmental > Aquatic > Marine > Oceanic > Photic zone | place: Costa Rica: the Eastern Pacific...
CCCGGGAACAATTTGGGCAGCGTGCTCAATGTCGCGTCATTCGCGATATAGGCCGAGGTGAACAGCAGCGCCGCTTCCTTGCCGTGCAGGTCGGCCAGCTCGGCCTCGAGCCGCTTGTGATAGACCGTGGTGCCGGAGATGTTTCGTGTCCCGCCCGAGCCCGCGCCGGTGGCGTCCAGCGCCTCGTGCATGGCCGACAGAACCTCGGGGTGCTGGCCCATGCCGAGGTAGTCGTTGCCGCACCAGACGGTGATCGGCTGCTCGGTGCCGTCGGGACGGCGCCAGGTGGCATGCGGAAACTGGCCGTTACGGCGCTCGATATCGATGAAGGTCCGGTAACGGCCCTCCTGGTGCAGGCGGTCGATCGCGTCGTCCAGCTTCGCCGTGTAATCCACTGGCGTCCCCTCCTTGGTCGTGCCCGCGCACCCGTCATCCGGACATCGTGGGCGCCGCACTCGGTGCGACATATTCATTAAGTGTGATGCATATAGAACCGTCACCACATGCGCAACAGGTTACAAATTGCCGCCCCCCGGTCCTTGACCTGGATCAATCCCGCTGGACAGCGAAACGCGGCCTGTTACCCTTGGCACCAGATAGCAGAAACAGAAGGAATGACCATGTCTCTCGACGCCGTTCTGGCCCGCATTGACGACCAGTTGCCCGCCGCCACCGACCGGCTGCTCGAGCTGTTGCGCATCCCCTCGATCTCGACCGATCCGGCCTATGCGCAAGCCTGTTCCGACGCCGCCGACTGGTTGGTGGCCGACCTTGTATCCCTTGGAATACAGGCCGAAAAGCGCCCCACCCCCGGCCATCCCATGGTGGTGGGCCATGTCCCCGGCGACGGCCCGCACCTGCTGTTTTACGGCCATTACGACGTGCAGCCCGTCGACCCGCTCGAGCTGTGGGACAGCGACCCTTTCGCGCCCTGCGTCGAAGAGACGCCCAAGGGCCGCGTGATCCGGGGCCGGGGCAGCTCGGACGACAAGGGCCAGCTCATGACATTTGTCGAGGCCTGCCGCGCCTGGCGCGATGTCAACGGCGCCCTGCCCTGCGCGATCACCTTCTTCTTCGAGGGCGAGGAAGAATCAGGCTCGCCCTCGCTGGTGCCCTTCATGCAGGACAACGCCGACGCGCTGCGCGCCGATATCGCGCTGATCTGCGACACCGGCCTTTTCCAGTCGCGCACGCCGGCCATCGTCACCATGCTGCGCGGCATGGTGGGCGAACAGATCACCCTGCAAGGCCCCGACATGGACCTGCATTCGGGCTTTTTCGGCGGGCTGGCGATGAACCCGATCCGCGCCCTGTCGAAGATCCTGGCCGATATCCATGATGACGAGGGCCGCGTCACGATCCCCGGCTTCTATGACGGCATCCCCGACCTGTCGCCCGAGATGCGCGCCCAATGGGAAGCGCTTGGCTTCGACTGGCAAGGCTTCCTGGGGTCCGTCGGCCTGTCGCAGCCCGCAGGAGAGGCGGACCGCACCCCGCTCGAGATGATCTGGTCGCGCCCCACCGCCGAGGTGAACGGCATCTGGGGCGGCTATACCGGCGACGGCTTCAAGACGGTGCTGCCCGCCAAGGCCCATGCCAAGATCAGCTTCCGCCTGGTCGAGGGCCAGGACCCCGACCGCATCCGCGACGCGTTCCGCGCCTTCGTGCGCGCCCGCCTGCCCGCCGATTGCACGGTCGCGTTCAATCCGCATGGCGGATCGGCGGCCTCGATCATGGAGACCTCGGATCCCGCCTTCGAAGCCGCTCGGCAAGCCCTGTCCGAGGAATGGCCCGAGCCTGCGGCCTATGTGGGCTGTGGCGGCTCGATCCCGATCGCGGGGCATTTTGGCGCGATCCTGGGCATGAACGCCATGCTGATCGGCTTTGGCAAGGATGACGACGCGATCCATTCCCCGAACGAGAAATACGACATGGAAAGCTTCCACAAGGGCATCCGAAGCTGGGCGCGCATCCTGGACGCGCTGTCGCGCAAGGGCGCTGCATGAGCCTCATTCCCGGCTTCACCGATCACACGGAGCAGGTCAACGGCGTGACGCTGGCTTACAGCAGCGGCGGGGATGGCCCGCCGCTGGTGCTGCTTCATGGCTTTCCGCAGACCCGGGCGATGTGGGCGCAGATCGCGCCGGGGCTGGCCGCGACCCATCGGGTGATCTGCCCCGATCTGCGCGGCTATGGCGCCTCGTCCAAGCCGCCCGAGGTGGCGGATTACAGCTTTCGTCAGATGGCGCGGGATATCTGCGCGCTGATGGACCGGCTGGGCCATGCGCGCTTTGCCCTCGCGGGCCATGATCGCGGCGGGCGCGTGGCGCACAGGCTGGCACTGGATGCGCCGCAGCGCCTGAACCGGCTTTGCGTGATGGATATCGTGCCGACCCATACGCTTCTGGCCGATATCAAGCTCGCGGTGGCGCGGGCCTATTACCACTGGTTTTTCCTGGCACAGCCCGCCCCCTTTCCCGAAACCATGATCGCGCACGACCCCGACGCCTATTTCCAGTCATGCCTCTTGGGATGGGGCGGCGCGCAGCTGAGTGATTTCGACCCGGGCCAGCTTGCGGCCTATCGCGCGGCCTGGCGCGACCCCGACACGATCCGTGGCATGTGCAATGATTACCGCGCGGCCCTCGATCATGATGTCAGCGACGATGCCCGCGATCTCAATCAGCGGATCGCCTGCCCGCTTCTGGTGCTCTATGGCGCGGATGGGGCGATGGCGCGCCAGTATGACGTGGCCGCGACATGGCAGGCCAAGGCGCTCGAGACGCAGGCGCAGGCCATCCCCGGCGGGCATTTCTTCCCCGATACGGCCCCTCAGGCGACGCTTGCCGCACTCAGCGGGTTTTTCGGCTGATCATCCGCAGCCCCTTGGCGGCCAGCAGCAGCCAGGGCAGCCCGTGCAGGGCCAGGTCGAACCAGTCCACCGCGCGCCGCAGATCGCCCGACGCCAGCATCTTCAGCTTTTCCCAAAGGTGCGGCTCGGGCGTGAACGGCGCCAGCCCAAGCGTGGCGCAGAGCACCAGCAGAACCCAGAATGGCAGGTGATCCAGTATGCGCGCCAATGCAACTCTCCGGAGTGAGGCAAGGGAAGACGTGGCGCGGTTGACGGGGCTCGAACCCGCGACCCCCGGCGTGACAGGCCGGTACTCTAACCAACTGAGCTACAACCGCGCATTCACGTCTTGATCGATCGTCTGGACAGCGGTGGCGCGGTTGACGGGGCTCGAACCCGCGACCCCCGGCGTGACAGGCCGGTACTCTAACCAACTGAGCTACAACCGCTCGCTGCCCGCCCGATCTCTCAGGCGTGATGCGCTTCTTAGGGGCAGCGCCGCGTGGCGTCAAGCGCCCGTTTCGGAAAATTCGACATCGGCAAGCCCGGCGTTCATGACGCTGTTCCGCAGACCACCCGAGGCGGGGGTGCGGCGCTGCGGCGCAGGGGGTCTCGCGGCCCTTGCTCGGGGCCTCTGCGCGCCTATCTGCCCGGTGCTAAACACTTGTCCAACTGATATGGAGACGCGCGATGTTCAAGGGACTTTTCAGCGCCATGCTGATCATCACCGGCTTTCTGGTGGTCCTGCCTGCCCTCATGATCCTGGCCCTCGAAGGCCCCGACTGGTTCGAGCGCTGGCAGCAGATGTCACCGATTCTGTGATACGGTTCCCGGCGCGGCGGCCCCTTGCGCGGTCGCGCCGGATCGCATCGGACGTTCCGGACTGAGATTTCGGGCTGGAATGGTGGGTCGTGAGGGACTCGAACCCCCGACATCTTCGGTGTAAACGAAGCGCTCTACCAACTGAGCTAACGACCCGCGCCGAAGCGTCTTAGCCAAGTGCGCCCGCCCGCGCAAGAGGCAGAACCACGCCCGCGCGCCTCAACCGGCACCTCCGCCGCCCGAAGGCAGAATAGCAAGGCGCACAGATCGGCGCGGCCCGGCTCAGTTGGGACGAAAGCCGCCCACCCAAAGGCGCGGATCATCGGGGTTCTGCATCCTGAGGAAGATATACCGCGACTTGCGCCAATCGATCACGTCATCGGTCAGGTTATCCAGCAGGAAATCCCCTTGCGGCGACCTGTAGATCAACACCGCATGCGGCGTCCGCTTGCGATCCAGCACCGTCGCCAGAAGCAGGGTCTTGGGGTCGAGGCCAAGCCGGATCAGCTCTTTCTTCTTCAAAAGCGCGAAATCCTCGCAATCCCCACCCAGCTCGGTCGGCAGAGACCAATAGTCCACGGACCCGTATTGCCGGCGGTCCGGCACGGCGCGCACCGACATGTTCACCTGTCGATTGACCGCCTCGATCAGCGCCATTTCCGTCTCGGGCGTCGGCCCGGCACCGGCCCCCTGCCCCGCACAGGCCCAATCATAGCGCGTGCACAATTCCTGCGCGGCCCTGGGGGGCTCCATGATCAGCGTGGCCTCCAGGTATTGCGCGGGCGTCGCGGCGGCAGGCACGGGTGCAAGCAGGCCAAGCAGCGGCAGCAGCGCCGCGCGCAGGCCAAGGCGGGATATCCGCAGCGAAAGTTTCATATCAGGCCCCATCACACGACGGAAAAACGCGCAGGCGTGCCTCCGGCCCGTGTGCCTCAGAACAGGAAATTCCAGACCGCTTTGATGATGAAGACCCATGCCACACAGCCCAGGGCTGCCGCCGGCAAAATCCACCAGCCCGATGCCCACGACCTTTTGTCCGACGCCCCTTCGGGGCGCGTTCCCTTGTCGTGATCGGCGAAACTGCGTTTGCCAAACTGTTTCATAACGTCTCCAGCCCTCAGGCAGGGGGGGACTTACCATGGTACAAGACACGCCTTGCGTGTAACAAAGATGGGGCGGCCGATCTATCGGCGCGCGATCCGCGTTTTCGCCAGATCCGGCGACATTGGATCAACCTCGACCCCTAGGGTTCAAGATATGATCGAAAGATCGCATTTCAACCAAAAAGCGCACGCGCCCGCAGGCCGCACCTGCACTCAGGATGAGTAATATTTCATGAAAGACGCCCCCGGCTTGCCCGTCAGGGCCCGCCGGTCCAGGAAATCCTTGTCCGCCACGAAGCCGAACAACATGTCCTTCCACCGCCGGGCCTGCCGCACCTGCGGAAAGGACGGGGTCGCCCCCAGGCGGCTTTCCAGAAGCTCGCGTTCATAGAGACACACGACCGCATGCACCTCGGAAACCGGAAGCTCGTTATAGCCCAACGCTTTGTGCTGCTCGATATAGCGCGCCATGGTCCGCGAGATATGCGTCAGCTGCGGGTGAAAGCTTTCATGACCAAGATGCCCGTATTTCCTCCACAGGGTCGCCACCCAATCGTTGGGGATCGTGCAATCCGCGCTGTAGAACAGGTTGATCGTGAACTCGGCAAACTCCAGCGGCGGCCGGGGCTTGGCGAAAAGCTTCTGGGCATAGACCTCGGCCGACAGCTGTGAAACCAGCTGGTACAGCCGCAGCTGGTATTTCGTCAGGTTGTCGAACAGCCGGAAAAAGGTGGATTGCGAATAGCCCGCCTGTTTCACCAGGTTGGCAATCTTCACCTCGGACAACGAACTGGCATTGGCATATTGCTGGATACCCGCCAGCGCGAACGCCTCCCACCGGCTGTCGGCGATATGCTCGGACGCGGCCTTCGCGATCTCATCCGCCCAGACCCGTGTCACCAGGTCGGTTTCCGACATCACGGGCTCGACATCAAACCAGTCGTCACGACTGATCCTGTCCCGAAGCTGCGCTTCATCCACGTTAAATTCGGTCGCCAAGGTCTTGTCTCTGCTCAGTGAAGTCCGGCGCGGCCCCTCGGGGTCCCATCGCCTTGGGCATAAGTGCTGCAGACGCCCGCGCGTCCGGTCTACACTCGATGGAAACCGGTCACTGAATACAAGAAAATGGTGGGTGATAAGAGATTCGAACTCCTGACATCTTCGATGTGAACGAAGCGCTCTACCACTGAGCTAATCACCCGTTGGCGCGGTGTTTAGCGTCAGTCGTCGTCCTCTGCAACACTCTCTTTTGCATTATCGCGCCCCGAACCTGCGGATTTTCCCTGCCGGACCTTCAACATGACGATCCGCGCATTGGCGGTGTCGCGGGTCCGCTGGTGCTTGATCTTGCCCAGGGGCGGCAGGTTGAGATCACGCCCCTCGGCGATCAGCTCGCCCAGAATGTCGATCATCGCCTCGACCGCCGGCTTGGCATCCTTTTTCTTGAGGCCCGAGCGTTCGGTCACCATGTCGATGATGTCTTTCTTCTTGATCTCTTCGCCAGCCGCTTGCGGCTTCAGCTCGGCCACGATCGACAGGCTGGGCGCGCCCGTGGCCTGCGCCTGTGGCTTGACGGGGGCCTGTGCGGGGGCCTGTGCGGCAGGCGGTTGCGATCCGGGCGCTTGCGGCCGCGTCTCCTGCGAACCACCTGTCTGCGCACTGGTGTTCTGCGCCGCCGTGGTCGTGGTTTTGGTGGATGAACTGCCGGCCTTCGCCGGGGTCTTCTGCCTGCTCGCCATATCGGGCCTCAATCGTTAACTCTTTGGCAACAGGTTACCCTGTTTGTCAGCACCGCGCCAGCTGTCAGTTGACGCCACGTTCAGGCGCGCCATACTTAGTGCGATTTTCTTTTCCAGGGGGCCATTATGAAATCCACGATCGCAGGCTTTTGCATTCTCATCGCACTCAGCGGCGCCGCAGTCGCCGGGGGGCTGTCCGATCCTGTCGTCGCACCCGAGGTCATCGCGGCCGAAGCCGCGGCAGACTCGGACAAGATGGGCGGGCTGATCGCAGCCCTGGCGGTGATCCTGATCATCGTCGGCAAGGGCGGCATCTGATCCCGGACGGCGCCGCACCGCCGCGCGCCATCCCTGCCTTGCCCACCAGCTGACCCACCCATGAAAAAGGCCCCGCCGGATCACCCGGCAGGGCCTTCTTCAAACTTTCGACAGACAGGCTGCTTCGGGCTTAATGCGCCGTTGCGGCCTTGCCCGCCGCCTCATCCTTGAGCGCGGCTTCGGCCGCAGCGGCCTCTTCGGCCTCCTCGTCCCATTCCACCGGCTCGGGCTGACGCACCAGCGCCAGTTTCAGCACGTCGCGCACGTGATCGACCGGTATGATATCCAGCCCCTCTTTCACGTTGTCGGGGATCTCGGTCAGGTCCTTTTCGTTCTCGCGCGGAATAAGCACCGTCTTGATCCCGCCACGCAGCGCCGCCAGCAGCTTTTCCTTCAGCCCGCCAATGGCCAGCGCATTGCCGCGCAGCGTGACCTCGCCGGTCATGGCGATGTCCTTGCGCACCGGAATGCCCGTCAGCACCGACACGATCGAGGTGACCATGGCCAGGCCGGCCGACGGGCCATCCTTGGGCGTCGCACCCTCGGGGACGTGCACATGGATATCCCACTTCTCGAAGCGCGGCGGCTTGACGCCGATTTCAGGCGCGATCGAACGGACATAGGAGTTGGCCGCGTCGATCGATTCCTTCATCACATCGCCAAGCGTGCCGGTGGTCTTCATCCGGCCCTTGCCCGGCAGGCGCACCGCTTCGATGTTCAACAGCTCGCCCCCGACCGAGGTATAGGCCAGCCCGGTGACCACACCGACCTGGTCCTTCTCTTCGGCAAGGCCGTACTTGAACTTCCGCACACCGAGGAAATCGTCGATATTCTCGGACGTGACCGTCACCGCCTTGGTTTCACCCTTGATGATCTGCGTGACCGCCTTGCGCGCGACCTTGGCGATCTCGCGCTCGAGGTTCCGCACACCGGCCTCGCGGGTGTAGTGGCGGATGATATCGATCAGCGCATCATCGGCCAGCTCGAACTCGTCCTTGCGCAGACCGTGATTCTTGATCTGCTTGGCAATGAGGTGCTGCTTGGCGATCTCGCGCTTTTCGTCCTCGGTGTAGCCGGCCAGCGGGATGATCTCCATCCGGTCCAGAAGCGGCCCCGGCATGTTGTAGCTGTTGGCCGTGGTCAGGAACATCACGTTCGACAGGTCGTATTCCACCTCGAGATAGTGGTCCACGAAGCTGCCGTTCTGCTCGGGGTCCAGAACCTCGAGCATGGCGCTTGCCGGATCGCCCCGGAAATCCTGGCCCATCTTGTCGATCTCATCCAGCAGGATCAGCGGATTGGTCGTCTTGGCCTTTTTCAGCGCCTGGATGATCTTGCCGGGCATCGAGCCGATATACGTCCGACGGTGGCCGCGAATCTCGGATTCGTCGCGCACCCCGCCAAGCGAGATGCGGATGAACTCGCGCCCCGTTGCCTTGGCGACGGATTCCCCAAGCGATGTCTTGCCCACGCCCGGCGGGCCGACAAGGCACAGGATCGGGCCCTTCAGCTTCTTCGAGCGTTGCTGCACCGCCAGGTACTCGACGATCCGCTCCTTGACCTTTTCAAGCCCGTAATGATCGGTATCGAGGATCTTCTCGGCGCGGCCCAGATCCTTCTTCACGCGGGATTTCACGCCCCACGGGATCGACAGCATCCAGTCCAGGTAGTTGCGCACCACCGTGGCCTCGGCGCTCATCGGGCTCATGTTCTTGAGCTTTTTCAGCTCGCCCTCGGCCTTGTCGCGCGCTTCCTTGCTCAGCTTGGTCTTGGCGATACGCTCTTCAAGCTCGGCAATCTCGCCTTCGCCCTCTTCGCCATCGCCCAATTCCTTCTGAATGGCCTTCATCTGCTCATTCAGGTAATATTCGCGCTGCGTGCGCTCCATCTGCGATTTCACGCGGGTCTTGATCTTCTTTTCGACCTGCAGGACGCTCATTTCGCCCTGCATCAGGCCGTAAACCTTCTCCAGACGCTCGCTGATCGACAGCGTTTCCAGCAACTCCTGCTTCTGCGCCACGTCGATGCCCAGGTGACCGGCCACCAGGTCGGCCAGCTTGGCGGGCTCCGCCGTTTCGCTGACCGCGGCAAGGGCCTCTTCGGGGATGTTCTTCTTGACCTTGGCATAGCGCTCGAATTCATCGCCGACCGTGCGCAACAGCGCCTCGATCGTGGCCGGGTCGCCTGGCATCTCGCTCAGATATTCGGCGCGCGCCTCGAAGAAACTGTCATTCTCTAGGTAATCGGTGATCCGCACGCGGGCCACCCCTTCGACCAGCACCTTGACGGTGCCGTCGGGCAATTTCAGCAGTTGCAGCACATTGGCCAGCACACCCGACCTGTAGATCCCCTCATGGGTGGGGTCGTCGATGCTGGCGTCGATCTGGCTCGACAGCAGGATCTGCTTGTCGTCCTTCATCACCTCTTCCAGCGCCCGGACCGATTTCTCGCGGCCCACGAACAGCGGCACGATCATGTGGGGGAACACCACGATATCGCGCAGCGGCAGTACCGGATAGGATGAATTGAGAGGCTCTTGCATGCTCGTTTCCTTGACTTGGGCAGACGGTTCAGGCCCCTGCTTCAGGCAACCACACCCGTCTCCGCGTTTCCTGCAGCTATACTTGGGGCGCAGCCGCCCCCGTTTCAACCGAGTTGACCCAGTTTGCCCCTCTCGACGGGGCTTCACAAGGGCTGTTTGCCCGGCATTTCCGGCAAATCCGCGCAACCTTCTGTGCATGCGGGGTTTTTGCCCGTCAACCGGTGCAATCCCCGTGCCGTGCGCGTCAGAGCGGCTCGATATCGCCCGCCTCGCGCCCCTTGTGGAACGCCGCCTCCCACTCGGCGAACCGCCCCTCGGCGATCGCCTCGCGCATCCCGGCCATGATATCCTGGTAATAATGCAGGTTGTGCCATGTCAGCAGCATCGAGCTGATGATCTCCTGGCTGCGGAACACATGGTGCAGATAGGCCCGGCTGTAGCCGCGACAGGCCGGGCAGCCGCATTGCTCGTCCAGCGGGCGCGGATCGTCCTGGTGGCGGGCGTTCTTGATGTTCAGCACGCCGTGCCGCGTGAACACCTGCCCCGTCCGCCCCGAGCGGGACGGCAACACGCAATCCATCATGTCGATGCCGCGCTTGACCGCGCCCACGATGTCATCGGGCTTGCCCACCCCCATCAGGTAACGCGGCTTGTCCACCGGCAGGTAACCCGGCGCGTAATCCAGCACGCCGAACATGGCCTCCTGCCCCTCACCCACGGCCAGGCCGCCCACCGCGTAGCCGTCAAATCCGATATCCACCAGCGCGCGGGCCGATTCCTCGCGCAGCTCCTGTGTCACACCGCCCTGCATGATCCCGAACAGCGCGTGCCCCGGCCTGTCGCCGAACGCCTCTTTCGATCGCTCCGCCCACCGCATGCTCAGCCGCATCGCGCGCGCCACCTCGTCGTCACTGGCCGGCAGCGCGGGGCATTCATCGAAACACATCACGATATCGCTGCCCAACAGCCGCTGGATCTCCATCGACCGTTCCGGCGTCAATTCGTGGCGCGATCCGTCGATATGGCTCTTGAAGGTCACCCCCTCCTCGGTCAGCTTGCGCAGCCCCGCAAGGCTCATCACCTGGAACCCCCCCGAATCCGTCAGGATCGGCCGGTCCCAGTTCATGAACCGGTGCAACCCGCCCAAGCTGGCGATCCGCTCGGCGGTGGGCCTCAGCATCAGGTGATAGGTGTTGCCCAGGACGATATCCGCGCCCGTCTCGCGCACCGATCCCGGCAGCATCGCCTTGACCGTGGCCGCCGTGCCCACCGGCATGAAGGCCGGTGTGCGTACCTGGCCGCGCGGCGTGTCGATCACCCCGGTTCTCGCCAGCCCGTCACTGGCCTCTAGTCGAAAGCTGAACTTCACCGGACATCCTCGCGTCGCTGACCCTGTGCGCCTCTTAATGCGGTTCGATCCGACATGCAAAACCCCCTGCCATGGCCTTGGCCACCCGCTGACGGTGTCTTGGCATCGTCATGATAATCAGGCTATGGTCGGCAGTCACACCACATCGCAGCGCGCGCAAAGGACCCCCATGACCGATACCCCCGACGGAACCCGCCAACTGAATTTCGGCTGGGAGGAGTGGGTGGCGCTGCCGGATCTCGGCGTCCCGGCGATCCGGGCCAAGGTCGATACCGGCGCGCGCACGTCCGCCCTGCACGCCTTCGACATCGAAACCTTCGGCTCGTCCTCCAAGCCCAAGGTGCGCTTTACCGTGCACCCGATCCCCGGGCGCGACGATTTCGTGCTGCCCTGCTCGGCGCCGATCGTGGACCGCCGCGAGGTGACCTCGTCGAATGGCGAAAAAGAGCTGCGCTACGTCATCGAATCCACCCTCAGCGTGAATGGCGACACCTGGCCGATCGAAATCACCCTGACCAACCGCGCGACGATGAACTCGCGCATGCTTTTGGGCCGCCAGGCGCTCAAGGATCACATCACCATCGTCGCGACCGACCGGTTCATGCAGCCGGAACTCAGTTATGATGTCTACCACACCGCGAAAATGCGCCAGGCCGCCCCGGCCCGCGCTTTGCGGATCTGCGTGCTCTCGCGGGAGGACAATTATTCCAACCGCCGCCTTGTCGAGGAAGGCGAGAAACGCGGCCATTCCGTCGAGGTCATCAACACCACCCGCTGTTACATGGCGATCAACGCCATGGCCCCCGAGGTGCATTACGACGGCAAGCGCCTGCCGCGCTTCGACGCGGTGATCCCGCGCATCGGCGCCTCGATCACGCCCTACGGCACCGCCATCATCCGCCAGTTCGAAACCATCGGCACCTATTGCGTGAACCCCTCTGCCGGGATCACCGCCAGCCGCGACAAGCTCTATGCGCATCAGCTCATGGCGCGCGCCAAGATCGGCATGCCCAACACGGCCTTTGCCGCCTCTCCCAAGGATACCAGCAACCTGATCGGCCTCGTCGGGACCGCACCGCTGATCGTCAAGTTGCTGGAATCGACCCAAGGGAAAGGCGTGGTGCTGGCCGAAACGCGCAAGGCGGCGGAATCGGTGATCGATGCCTTCCGGGGCCTGCGGGCCAATTTCCTCGTGCAGGATTTCGTCAAGGAAGCCGCAGGCGAGGATATCCGCTGCCTGGTGATCGGCGGCAAGGTGGTCGCCTCGATGAAGCGCACCGGCGCCGAGGGCGATTTCCGCTCGAACCTGCATCGCGGCGGCTCGGCCAAGTCGGTCCGCATCACCAAGCAGGAACGCGAAACCGCGATCCGCGCCGCCAAGGCGTTCGATCTGAACCTCGCCGGCGTCGATCTGCTGCGCTCCGAGACGGGCCCCAAGGTGCTCGAGGTGAATTCCTCTCCCGGCTTCGAGGGAATCGAGCAGTCGACCGGCAAGAACATCGTCGGCAAGCTCTATGACCAGATCGAAACTCGCGTCCGGCCCGTCCCGATCCGGCGCCGCAAATCCGGGGGCAATTCGGACCCGGAGTGACCCCGATCGCTTGCTTTGCGTACGAAAGGGACACAAATCACCGATGATGGCTTCGATTCCGTACGAAACCTGCGTCGGTTTCGTACAAATCCTACACAACACACCCCCACTGGACGTTCCGGTTCATAAATCTTATATGTTTTATCAGGAACACCGCAGGATCAGAACATGACACAAAGCCCCGAACCCCTTGAAGGCGCGCCCCTCATCGCCCCGTCAAGCACGGATCACCCGCTCTATGACCAGCTGGTCGAGGCGTGCCGCACCGTCTATGACCCTGAAATTCCAGTGAATATTTACGACCTCGGGCTGATCTACACGATCGAGATCGACGCCGAGAATGCCGTGCGGGTCATCATGACCCTGACCGCGCCGGGCTGCCCCGTCGCCGGTGAGATGCCCGGTTGGGTCGCCGAAGCGATCGAGCCCGTGGCCGGCGTGAAGCAGGTCGATGTCGAACTGGTCTGGGATCCGCCCTGGGGCATGGACATGATGAGCGACGAAGCCCGCCTCGAACTCGGTTTCATGTAACGAAATCAACCGGCTGAAAGGATATCCTCATGTTTGGAATTCCCGGAAAACAGGCTGTCACCATGACGCCCAAGGCCGCTGCCCAGATCGCGAAACTGATGCATGCCGATGGTCATCAGGGGCTGCGCATCGGGGTCAAGAAAGGCGGCTGCGCCGGCATGGAATACACCATGGAGTATGTCACCGAGGTCGATCCCCATGATGAGGTGGTGGAACAGAACGGCGCGCGCGTGATGATCGCGCCCATGGCGCAGATGTTCCTGTTCGGCACCGAAATCGACTACCAGACATCCCTTCTGGAATCGGGTTTCGTGTTCAACAACCCGAACGTGACCGAAGCCTGCGGATGCGGCGAGTCGATCAAGTTCGAAGGCATGTGAGCTTCGCGCGTCAAGCCCCTGATAAAACAACAATAAACTGAACGGATCGGCTCGTATGCGCAAACTCGTGGCTGGGAATTGGAAGATGAACGGGACGCGCGCGGACCTGTCCGAATTGCAGGCCATCGCGCAAGCACATCCCGCGCCGAAGGTGGATATCCTGATCTGCCCCCCCGCGACATTGCTGTCCGAAGCGGCCCGTATGATGGAAGGCTGTGCACCAGATATAGGGGCGCAGGACTGTCATGCCGCCGCATCCGGCGCGCATACCGGCGACATCTCGGCGCCGATGCTGGCCGATGCAGGGGCCACAGCCGTCATACTCGGCCATTCCGAGCGGCGTGAAACCTACAATGAAACCAATGCCTTGGTGTGCTCCAAGGCCATCGCGGCCCATGATGCGGGCCTTGTCTCGGTCATCTGCGTCGGCGAAACCTTGGCCGAGCGTGACGCCGGCCGCACCCTCGATGTGATCGGCGCGCAATTGACCGGCTCCACCCCGGACAGCACCACCAGCGCCAATACCGTGATCGCCTACGAGCCGGTCTGGGCCATCGGCACCGGCAAGGTGCCGACCCTGCAGCAGATCGGCGAAGTCCATGATTTCATTCGTGAAAACCTGATCTCGCGCTTCGGCCCCTCGATCTCGGGCCTGCGCATACTCTATGGCGGATCGGTCAAGCCCGGCAACGCCGCCGAAATCTTCGCCGTGCCCAATGTCGACGGCGCGCTGGTCGGCGGCGCCAGCCTGCGCCAATCGGATTTCACACCGATTATCAATGCGTTGGAGGCCACAGCTTAAGCTGTCAAAGCGGCAGCATCGTGGTGGACTTGATCTCCTCCATCGACAGAAGCGCGGTCACGTTATGCACCTTCACCTCTGAAATCAGCGCCTGGTAGAACGTGTCATACGCCCGCGCATTCGCCACGCGCACCTTCAGGATATAATCGATATCCCCCGCCAGCCGATGTGCCTCCTGCACCTCGGGCCGGTCGCGCAGGGCCTGCAGGAACTTGGCCTGCCACGCCGCGTCATGCTCGGACGTGCGGATCAGAACGAAAAAACATGCTTCAAAACCAAGGGCTTCGGCATCCAGCAAGAAGGTTTGCTGGCGGATGATTCCCGCCTCGCGCATCTTGCGAATCCGGTTCCACACCGGCGTCTTTGAGCTGCCCACGATCTTGGCGATCTCGTCCAGCGACTGCCCGCCGTCCTGCTGCAGCTGCACAAGGATTTTCCGATCCAGTTCATCCAGGCGAACACCCATCTTACATTTCCCTTTCCTCGTGGAACATGCCGGCTGCATGTCGGGCCAATTGGAACATTCGTTCTTAATTGGCGCAGCCACTAGCCGTTATGTGGGAATATTTTCTATATTGAGGGAGAAGTCAAACAGGTCTCTCGGGGGCACCCCATGAAACATTTTCCCGTTTTCCTTGCGGTCGATGGTCGCCGGATCGTCCTTTCAGGTGGCGGCGATGCTGCACTTGCGAAATTGCGCCTGCTGCTCAAGACCGATACGCATCTGACCGTCTTCACCCCCGACCCCGCGCCCGAGATCACCGCCTGGGCCGCCGAGGGCCGCCTGACCCTGCAGCGCCGCGCGATGGCCCCCGGCGACGCGCTGTGCGCCGTGCTGTTCTATGCCGCCGACGAGGATCCGGTCGAAGACGCCCGCACCAGCGCCATCGCCCGCGCCGACGGGGCTTTGACAAATATCGTGGACAACCTGGCCGACAGCCAGTTCATCACCCCCGCCATCGTCGACCGCGATCCCGTCACCGTGGCCATCGGCACCGAAGGCGCCGCCCCGGTCCTGGCCCGCGCCATCAAGGCCGACCTGGAGGCCCGCCTTCCCGTCACCCTTGGCCCCCTGGCCCGGATCGGCAAGGCGTTCCGCAAAATGGCAGAAAGGCTTCCCATGGGGCGCCCGAGGCGTGATTTCTGGGCGGATTACTACTTCAGCGCGGGACCGCGCGCCATGGACCAGGGCGGCGAAGAGGCCGTGACCACCATGCTGGACGCGCTGCTGCACAGGCATCTTGCGACGCCGGAACACCCCGGTCACGTGACCTTCGTGGGCGCCGGGCCGGGCGATCCCGAACTGCTCACGCTCAAGGCGCGCAAGGCGCTCGACAAGGCGGATGTGGTGATCCATGACCGTTTGGTCACGCCGGAAATCCTCGAGCTGGCCCGCCGCGAAGCCACCCTGATCGACGCGGGCAAAGAGGGGTTCGGCCCCTCGATGACCCAAGACGAGATCAACCGGCTGATCACCGAGCACGCGTCCCAAGGCGCGCAGGTCGTACGCCTGAAAGGCGGAGATCCGACCGTTTTCGGCCGTCTGGACGAGGAAATCGATGCCGTGGATGCCGCCGGCATCGGCTGGCACATCGTCCCCGGGATCACCGCAGCCTCGGCCAGCGTTGCCGCCATCGGCCAGAGCCTGACACAGCGGCGGCGCAATGCCTCGGTGCGGTTCCTCACGGGGCATGACATGGCGGGCTTTGCCGATCACGACTGGGCCACATTGGCCCGCCCCGGAGAGGTTGCCGCGATCTACATGGGCAAGAAATCCGCGCGTTTCATCCAGGGGCGGCTGATCATGCACGGCGCCGATCGGAGCACCCCGGTCACCGTGGTCGAGAACGCCTCGCGGCCCGATCAGCGCATCCTCGGCACCACGCTTGACCGGCTGCCCCAAGACCTGCAGGAGGCCGCCGTCACAGGGCCCGCGCTGACATTCTACGGGCTGGCCCCGCGTGCAACTCAAGTCGAACTTTCCGCATTAGAACAGGAGCTTGCCTGACATGCCCCGCGATTTCACCCCCAAGGTCGTCACCGCCAACGCGCTGATCGAAGGCGATGTCGTCTACCTGACCCGGGATGACCGATGGACCCGGCTCATGTCCGAAGCCGAGTTGATCACGGACGAGGCCGAGGCGCAGCTGCGGCTTCTGATGGCGCAGGCGCAAACCGAAACCGTCGTGGGCGTCTACCTGGCCGAGGCCAAGGCAGGCGCCAACGGGCCCGAACCCGTCCATTTCCGCGAGGCGTTCCGGCGCACCGGCCCCTCGAATTACCGCCATGGCAAACAAGCGGAGTTGACCGATGTATGACTATACCGAATTCGACGCGGCCTTCGTGGCCGAGCGCAACCGCCAGTTCCGCCAGCAAGTCGAGCGCCGGCTGAACGGCGCCTTGACCGAGGATGAATTCAAGCCGCTGCGCCTGATGAACGGGCTGTATCTGCAATTGCACGCCTACATGCTGCGGGTGGCGATCCCATATGGCACGCTCAACAGCCGTCAGATGCGGCAACTGGCCTATCTGGCCAAGCGGTGGGACAAGGGATACGGCCATTTCACCACGCGCCAGAATATCCAGTTCAACTGGCCCAAATTGCGCGATGTGCCGGACATGCTGGATGCGCTGGCAGAGGTGGGCATGCATGCCATCCAGACCAGCGGCAACACGATCCGCAACGTGACCGCCGACCATTTCGCCGGTGCCGCCGCGGACGAGATCGCGGATCCCCGCCCCGTGGCCGAGCTGATCCGGCAATGGTCCACCGACCACCCCGAGTTCCAGTTCCTGCCGCGCAAGTTCAAGATCGCCGTGACGGGCGCCGAAGCCGACCGCGCGGTGACGCGCGCGCATGATATCGGCCTGCAGATCGTCCACCGCGACGGGCAAACCGGCTATCGCGTGATCGTCGGCGGCGGTCTGGGGCGCACGCCGATGATCGGCAAGATCCTCAATGATTTCGTCAGCCAGGAGGATCTTCTGCCCTATCTCGAGGCGGTGGTCAGTGTCTGGAACCTGCTGGGCCGGCGCGACAACAAGTATAAATCGCGCATCAAGATCACCGTGCATGAGCATGGCATCGACGATATCCGCGCCCGCGTGGACGAGCGCTTTGCCCTGATCCGGCCCACCTTCTCGGGCGTGGATATGGCCCTGTTCGAGCAGATCAAGGCCGCTTTCGCCCCGCCTGCCTTTCGCACCGACAGCACGGCGGTGTTCGATACGAGCTATGGGACCGATCCGATCTTCCGGTCCTGGGCCGATACGAACCTCGCGGCGCATCGCGCGCCGGGCTATGCCATCGTGCAGATCAGCCTCAAGGCGCACGGCGCCACCCCCGGCGATGCCACCGCCGAGCAGATGCGCGTCATGGCCGATCTGGCCGAGCGTTACGGGCATGACGAGCTGCGCATCAGCCACGAGCAGAACGTTATCCTGCCCCATGTGCACAAATCCGATCTGCCCGCGCTCCATGCCGTATTGAAAAAGCACGGGCTGGCCACCGCGAATATCGGGTTGATTTCCGATATCATCGCCTGCCCCGGCATGGATTATTGCGCACTGGCCACAGCCCGGTCGATCCCGATCGCCCAGGAGATCGCCAACCGCTTCGATGACCTGAAACTGGAGCATGAAATCGGCGCGCTGAAGATCAAGGTTTCCGGCTGCATCAATGCCTGCGGGCATCACCATGTCGGCCATATCGGCATTCTTGGTCTCGATCGGGCCGGGGTGGAGAATTACCAGATCACGCTTGGCGGGGACCATACCGAGACGGCAAGCCTGGGCGATCGCACCGGCCCCGGGTTTTCCGCCGACGAAATCCTGCCCGCCATCGAACGGATCGTCCAGACGTATCTGGAGTACCGCGAGGGCCAGGACGAGACGTTCCTTCAGACATATCGCCGGATCGGCATGAGCCCCTTCAAGACGGCGCTTTATGACAGCGACAAGGCCGAGGTCTATGCAGCACAGTGATCCCATATCCCGGGTGGCGGCGCTCAATGCGCGCTACCGGCATCACGCGGCAAGCGATGTCCTGGCGCATGCCCTGCGGGATGCCGATGCTGGACGGCTGGCGCTTGTCTCGAGTTTCGGGGCGGAATCGGTCGTGCTGCTGCACATTGTGGCCGTGGCGCGGCGCGACACCCCGGTGATCTTCGTCGATACCGAGATGCTGTTCGCCGAAACGCTGGTCTACCAGCACGAGTTGGCCGAACGGCTGGATCTGCGCGATCTGCGCATCGTGCGGGCATCGCGCGCCGACCTGGCCGCCGAGGACCCGGATGGAACATTGCACCGCCGCGCACCCGATGCCTGCTGCGCCCTGCGCAAGTCCCGGCCCTTGCAGCGGGCGCTTGACGGGTTCGACGGGTGGATCACCGGGCGCAAGCGTTATCAGGGCGCGACCCGCGCCGCGCTGGACTTCTTCGAGGTCGAGCCGGGCACCGGGCGGATCAAGGTCAACCCGCTGGCCCATTGGACCCCCGAGGATGTCCGCACCTACATGGAAGAAAACCGCCTGCCCCGGCACCCCCTGGTGGCGCGCGGCTATCCATCCATCGGCTGCCGCCCCTGCACCACCCGCGTTGCAGAGCACGAAGACCCGAGATCGGGCCGCTGGCGCGGTCACGACAAGACCGAATGCGGCATTCATTTCGAAAACGGGCGGATCATCCGCCAAGGAGAGACAGCATGAGTATCATCGTCACCGACGAGGGGTTTCGCCCCGATGACTGGACAGCCCCGATATCGGCCTTGGAAGACGCCCGCACCGGCCATGGCATCGACCTGCCGTCCAGCGCCGACCCGCAGGAACTTGCCGGGCGCCTGCCCGGGATCGACCTGATCCGCGTGGACTTTCCCAGTTTCGCCGACGGGCGCGGCTTTACGATTGCGCGGCATCTTCGCCTGATGGGCTACAAGGGCCGTCTGCGCGCACGCGGACATGTGATCGCCGATCAATACGCCATGGCCAGACGCGCGGGCTTTGACGAGATCGAGATCTCGGATGACCTGGCCGCACGCCAGCCGCAGGACCAGTGGCTGTTCCGTGCCGATTGGCGCGCACATGACTACCAGGCCCGCCTGCGCGGTTAAACCGCCCTGTACCTGACCTGAATCAAAGATTACTTAGAGGTGTCGGTTTACCCAACCGGCAGTAGAGGCAATGAACGAGATCAGCAAAGTGACCGAAGCACCCGCCAAGGCCGTGAAGACACCCGCCCTGCCCGACGCCCAGAAAGTCACCTCTGTGACCCACTGGACGGACCGACTGTTTTCGTTCCGCGTGACGCGGCCTGCGTCCTTGCGCTTCCGCTCGGGCGAGTTCGTGATGATCGGCCTGATGCAGACCGATGAAAAGACCGGCAAGGAAAAGCCCCTGCTGCGCGCCTATTCCATCGCCTCGCCCAGTTGGGACGACGAGCTCGAGTTCTATTCGATCAAGGTGCAGGACGGACCTCTCACGTCGCGGCTCCAGCATATCCAGCCGGGCGACGAGATCATCCTGCGCCCCAAGCCCGTGGGCACGCTGGTGCATGATGCCTTGCTGCCCGGTAAACGCATCTGGTTTTTCGCCACGGGCACGGGCTTTGCGCCCTTCGCCTCGCTGCTGCGCGATCCGCAGACCTATCATGATTACGATGAGGTCATCATCACCCATACCTGCCGCGAAGTCGGCGAGCTGGCCTATGGCCGGGACCTGATCGACAGCATTCGCAGCGACGAGTTGCTGGCGGAATTGATCGGCGAGGGTTTCCACGAAAAGCTGCGCTACTACCCGACCACGACCCGTGAAGACAGCCCCAAGATGGGCCGCATTACCGACCTGATGCGCTCGGGCGAGGTTTTCGATGACCTGGGCGTGGCCCCTCTGGCGCCGGAAAGCGATCGGGCGATGGTCTGCGGCAACCTTGCGTTCAACCTTGAAATCAAGGAGATGCTCGAAGGGTACGGGCTGCGCGAGGGGGCCAACTCGGACCCTAAGGAATACGTCGTCGAAAAGGCTTTTCTGGACTGATGACGGGGCTGCAACGCCCTGCCTGATCCAGTCCACACACGAAAAAACCCGCGCCGTGGGGGCGCGGGTTTTCCATTTTGGTGGCGTGGCGCGCGAGATCAGAGACCAAGCGCCTCGCGGACCGATGTGAGCGCCTGTTCCAAAAGATCGGGATTGTTGCGCGCCTGGTCCAGCGTGCCTTTCAACAGGGTTTTCTGCATATCGCCCAGTTGCGACTCGTCGATCATCTGCGCGACCCGGTCGAAGTCGAACCCGTCGACGGTCAGCGCCTCGGGCATGTCGGGGGTGCTGTCGGCAGCGGCGTCTTCAGTCGCTTGAGCCGCGTCTTCGGCGGGTGCGGAGGCATCCGTGCCGGACGCCGCATCCCCGGTCGCGTCGGGCGCTGTTTCCTGAGTGGTTTCAGTGGCTTGATCAGTTACAGGCGCCGCATCTTCACTTGTGGACTGGGCGGCGGGATCGACACTCTCGATCGCTTGCTCGACAGCCTCTTGCGCGGCATCGACCGTTTCGCCTGCAGCCCCGACCGCACCTTCGACCGCCTCAGCAGCCGTGTCCGCGACAGTGTCAGCGGCCTCCTGTGCTGCATCCACCGCCTCTGTGGCGGCGTCTTGGGCGGTTTGTGCAGCATCGGCGGCGGCGTCCTCGGTCGCCTCGACAGCCTCGGTCGCGGCCTCCTCGGTGGCCTCGACGGCCTCTTGGGTTTGCTCGACCGCGATGTCTGCGGCTTCGCCAGCGGCCTCGGACACATCCTGCAGCGGCTCCGGCTGCTCGAGAATGGCCGTGACCTCCTCGGTGATCTCGTTCACTGATTTCCCGGTGAACAACATGTAACCGCCGGCCAACACGGCCACGGCCACCAGGATCCAAAGCAGGTTTCTCATCACTCTCTTCCCCTCGAAATAGCGGCCGGTCCACAGCTTGCGGCCTACGCTTCCCTAAGTTTCAGATGTCGACGGAAATGAAAAGCTGCAAGAGGCAATATCAGGCATTTAGGCTTGGATCAGCCTATTTTGCCGCTTGAAACGCGGTGATGGCGCGGTTACTTTCGCGCATCAAATTGCCCTAACAACCGAAGGAACAAAGCCATAGCCCGCAGACCCCACAACGCGCCTCCGACACGCGACACAGGCCCCCGCATTAACGAAAAAATCCGCTGCCCTGAAATCCGTCTGATCGGAGCGGACGGCGAGAACGTTGGCGTAGTGACGCCGGAGCGGGCAATGGAGATGGCTGAGGAGGCGGGGTTGGATCTGGTTGAGATCTCGCCCAATGCCGAACCCCCTGTCTGCAAGATCATGGACTTCGGCAAGTACAAGTACGAACAGCAGAAACGCGAGGCCGAGGCACGCAAGAAGCAGAAGATCATCGAGGTGAAAGAGGTCAAGTTCCGGCCCAACACCGACACGCATGATTATGATGTGAAAATGCGTAACGTATTCAGATTCCTGGAGAATGGGGACAAGGTGAAGGTCACGCTGAGGTTCCGGGGCCGCGAGATGGCGCACCAGGACCTGGGCCGCGACCTGCTGCACCGGGTGGCCGAGGACGTCAAGGATCTGGGCAAGGTCGAGAACATGCCCAAGATGGAAGGCCGGCAGATGATCATGGTGATCGGCCCGCTGTCGCGGTAATCCAACCACGCCCGGACTGTGTACGATCCGTACGAAACCTACACGGGTTTGGAACGAACTTCCGGGCTGGAACCGCAATTTGTGTCCCTTCCGTACACAACCGCCCCAAAATAACCCGCTTGCGCCCCGCGCGCTTGCGGGTTTTCTTATCCCCGACCGGCACCGAGCCGGCACCGGCTGAGGAGACGATCCGCGATGTGGGAAGAGCGCTATGCCACCCCCGACTATGTGTTCGGCCGCGAACCGGCGGCCTTTCTGACCGATCACGCCGACCTGCTGACACCGGGGCACACGGCCCTTGCGGTGGCCGATGGCGAGGGGCGCAATTCGGTCTTTATGGCGCAGAAGGGGATGCAGGTCACCGCGCTGGACGTCGCCCAGTCGGCGATCGCCAAGGCACAGGCGCTGGCGGCGGACAAAGGCGTGCGCGTCACGTTCCGGCAAACCGATGTGCTGGCGCATGACTGGCCCGAGACATTCGACCTGGTGGCCGGGATCTTCATCCAGTTCGTCGGACCCGATCAACGCGACCGCCTGTTCGAGGGGATGCGGCGCAGCGTGAGGCCCGGAGGGCTGATCCTGCTGCATGGATATACGCCCGAGCAGATCGCGCTTGGCACGGGCGGGCCGCCCTTTGCCGAGAACATGTATACCGAGGCGATGCTGCGCGCGGCGTTCGGCGACTGGAAGATCCTGGAGTGCCGCGCCCATGAGCGGGAGATATTCGAAGGCCAGGGCCATCGGGGGCGGTCAGCCCTGATCGACCTGGTGGCCCGGCGGCCCGCGACGGGGGCATAACGCCTGCGGCGGCTGTCGCGTCGGGGCAACGGCATGGCAGGCGCCTGTCGCCTTTTGTCCCACATCAAGGCGGCCTGCGTAGAGATGTGCCAGACTCGGTCGCATGCAGACCGGAACGCATATATCCGTTTCGATCCCTGCGGACCACGGCTCTGTGGCCCTCGTGGGGGGCTTGGACATTCCTGATAATCCGACAGGATTGGTGATCCTGGCCCATGACATCACCGGATGCCAGACAAGCGCCCGAACCCGTCACCTGGCGGATCGCCTGATCCTGGACGGTTTTGCGACCCTGGTGTTCCACTTGCTGACGGACAGGGAAAAGTTACACAAAGTCAACATTTTGGATATCGGCCTGCAGGCAGCGCGGATGCGGTCGGCGCTGATCTGGCGCGCGAGCGCGCCGCGCATCCGCGATCTGCCATGCGGGCTGTTGGCGTCCGGCATGGGCGGCGCTGCGGCCTTGATGGCGGCGGCCCAGCATCCGGGCCTCGTGCGTGCGGTGGTCAGCTTTGGAGGGCGCGTCGACCTGGCGAAAGCCGCCCTGCCCCGGGTCGCGGCGCCAACCCTGCTGATCGTCGGAGAGCTGGACCGCATGGGCACGATCCTGAACCGGCACGCGGCGACATCGCTGCGCGGCGACACGGTGCTGGAGGTGGTGCCGGGCGCGACGCATCACTTCGGCGAGCCGGGCGCGCTGGATCAGGTGGCACGCCTTGCCGGGGACTGGTTCACACGGCACCTGGCACCGGCAGGACAGGGCTGAGCCCCCCCTGCCGCGCCTGCCCCCCTGCCGCCCCTGTCGTTACTGCGGCAAGGCCGGGTCAAGCACGGTGACGCCCACCGCTGCCGCGCGCGCAAGATCGGGGTCGAGGGACATCGGGATATATTCCCCGCGCCGCCAAAGCTGCGCCAGGTCATCATAGTGACGCGACAGGAAATGGCCCGATTGCCCCGTGGAGATGATGAACACGCTGCTGTCGGGATCGGCGAAATCATAGACCCCGCGATAGCCCGCCCCATGCACGTTCTGAAACGGATCGGGGCCGGTGCCCCGCGTGCGGCCCCGTTGCAGGGTGTTGTCGCCGCCCGAAGTGGATTGGCGGATATTGACGAAATAGCGCAGCACCGGCACCTCGCCCAGGACCGGGTGATCATGCGTGGCCTGATGCGCATCGCCCCATCGCAGGCTTTCGAGTGCCGTTCCGTAGCGTTCGTTGATCCACACCAGCGCATCATCGAGCGCCATGCGCGCGATATCGGTGCAGGTTTCCACCGGCGAGGATTGCCGCACATCACACCAGGCCGAGGCGCCGTCGATATCGCGGTAGACCCGTTCGATGAACACCGGATCGGGATGGGAGAATTCGCGCGACAGCGGGCCGAGATCATCGCGGATCAACCGATCCTGAAGCGCGCGCATCCAGGCGGCGTAGATCAGCGGCTCGGGGAGATGCTCGTTCATCTCGCCGTTCCAGTCGGACAGAAGATCGAGCGCGCGTTGACGCTGGCGTTCAGGGGTGCCTTCGGGGGCGGCTTCGCCGGTGAACCACAGGTTCGCGCCGATCAGCGGCAGAAGCGACCGCGCGGTGAAGCTGACGGTATCGAGCTGCGCCTCGATGAAGCTGTCGCGGGTATGCACCTGCCGACTTTGCATCAGGCGCTGCCAGCGGTAGATGCGCTGCGTATCGCCCCAGACGTAGCTTACGTGGAAGGGAAAGGGCCGGTCCACGGTCTTGTTGTTGGTATTGCCCAGAACCCCGCCCGCCGGCGCGATGAATTCGGGATTGGCCGAATAGGGGCTGATCCCCTGCCAGCGGTTCTGCCGCACCCAGCCCCGCGACGGCATGCGCCCCCGGCTTTCGTGCTGGGCATTGCGGCGCGGCATGGCGCCGAGGGTTTTCATGGCGATCGTGTCATTGTCCACCAGCACCACGTTTTGCGAGGGCGCGATATAAAGCGCGCCCGCGTCCAGTGCCTCGGACACCGAGGCGGCCCCCATCAGGGCGATTGCCGCACTCATCGTGGTGTCGGCGGGATCGAGCGCCGTCCATGACAGCGACGCCACATGCCCGGCCGGGGTGACCGTGCCCAGATCGGCATGGGAGCCGGGCAGCACCGGGCCATTATCGGTCCAGCGCAGGGTCATCGTGACCGGTTCGGCATCCTTGATCCGGATGATCGAGCGCGCGGTGCGGAAGGGTTTGTAGCCTTCGGGCGTCAGGTATTCGCCAGGATTTTCGGGGTTGAGCCGTTCGATATGCACGTCCTGGTCATCGAGATAGGACGAGGTCAGCCCCCAGCCCAGATCGTGGCTGCGCCCGCTCATCACGATGGGCATGCCGGGGATCGTGGCGCCGATCACGCCGCCGCGTTCCAGTTCGAGCCGCGCGAGATACCAGATCGCCGGTGCCGAAAAGCCCAGGTGGGGGTCATTGGCCAGAAGCGTGCCCGAGGTGGCCGAGCGCGCAGGCGCCGCGGCCCAGGCGTTCGAGGCGCCGGCGAAGGCCCGGGGGTTGAACGGCGAGAGCGGGTGGCGCTGTGGCTGTGGCTGTGCCAGGGCGGCATGGCGCAGGGTGTCGGCGCCGGGCACGAGGCCTGCGTAATCGGGCAAGGCCGCAAGGCCGCTGCCGGGGGCGAGCGGCAGGATATCGTCGATCCGGGCCGCATCCTCGAGAACGAGGGAGGTGCGCGCGCGCAGCACCTCGTGTTCGAGATGCGACGACAGCTGCACCGCCATCAGCTTGAGGATGGCCAGCGAATCCGCCGGTTGCCACGGCGCCATGGGGGCGTTGAAGAGGAACATCTCGGGCGCGCCCCGGCCAAGCGCCTCGGCGTTGATCTCGGCCAGGCGGGCGTTGACGCCGGCGGCATAGGCGCGTAGCGCAAGGGTGGCCTGCGGGGTTTGGGCCGCGACCGAGCTGCGGGCCAGGTCATAGAGGTCGAAGCGGCGCATGACCTTGTCGATCTCGAGGGTGCGGGGGCCGAACACCTCGGACAGGCGCCCTTGCGCGGTGCGGCGCAGCACCACCATCTGCCACAGCCGGTCCTGCGCATGGGCGTAGCCCAGGCCGAAGAACGTGTCGGCGTCCCCCTGCCCGAAGACATGCGGGACATTGGCGTGATCGCGCACGATCTCGAGCGGGGCCGAGAGGCCCTCGACCGTCAGCCGGGTGTCATAGTCGGGCAGCGAGCGCGACAGGAGGTAGTAAAGGCCGAGCACCACCGTCAGCGCCAGCAGGACGGCCCCGCCGGTCAGCCTGAGCAGCCATTTGAAGATCGACGCCATGCACGCACCCGGTTTTCCCTTGCATCCCGGCATGGGATAGTCAGAAATCCCCCCAGAGACAATGGAAAGGAAGATGACGATGACGAAACTGGCATTCCTGGGCCTGGGCGTGATGGGCTATCCGATGGCGGGGCACCTGCAGGCGGCGGGCCATGACGTCTGCGTCTACAACCGGACCGCGGCGAAGGCGGAGGCCTGGGCGGCCGAGCATGGCGGGCGCCATGCCGCCACCCCGCGCGAGGCCGCCGAGGGGGCGGCGTTCGTGATGGCCTGCGTGGGCAATGACGACGACCTGCGCAGCGTGTGCACGGGGCCGGATGGCGCCTTTGCGGGCATGGGCGACGGGGCGGTCTTCGTGGATCACACCACGGTGTCGGCCAAGGTGACGCAAGAGCTTTATGCGCAGGCGCGCGAGGCGGGGCTGCAGTTCGTGGACGCGCCCATATCGGGCGGTCAGGCGGGGGCCGAGAACGGCCAGCTGTCGATCATGTGCGGCGGCGATCAGGGCGCGTATGACGCGGCCGAGCCGGTGATCAGCACCTATGCCAAGCTGTGCCGCCGGATCGGCGAGAGCGGCGCTGGCCAAAAGACCAAGATGTGCAACCAGATCGCCATCGCGGGGCTGGTGCAGGGGCTGAGCGAGGCGCTGCATTTCGCCGAGGAAGCGGGGCTTGACGGGCGCGCGGTGGTCGAGGTGATCAGCCAGGGCGCCGCAGGCAGCTGGCAGATGTCGAACCGCTACGAGACGATGCTGGACGACAAGTTCGAGCACGGGTTCGCGGTGGACTGGATGCGCAAGGACCTGGGGATCTGTTTGTCGACGGGCGACGAGATCGGCGCCTCTCTGCCGGTGACGGCGCTGGTCGACCAGTTCTACAAGGATGTGCAGAACATGGGCGGCGGCCGGTGGGACACGTCGAGCCTGTTCAAGCGTCTGCGCAAGCTGTCCGGCTGAGCTCTGCCCGGCCCATGGGGAATGGGGGCCAGCCCCCGCCGTTGAAATCCCTTGGAGGATTTCAACGACTCCCCCGGGGGTATTTGGGCCAAGAAGAAGGGGTTGGGTTGGGTGTAAGTTTGCTGACGGCGGGAAGCTGCCAGTAGCTGCGTGTTGGTCGAACGTCAGCAATGCGCGGAGAACCGACTTTCCAAATCGTGGGCCAGAGGGTGACAGTACAGCCGTGACAGGCCTTTGCCGGTCATTCATCGGGTTATGTGAAGTCATCGTGCAACTTCGCCAATCCGGTCCTTCGCTGCGACTGAGAGGTCGATGAGTTTCGGGCGTCGGGAGAGAGTCTTGCGCTCGCACTCTACGTTGGCCTTAGAAATGGTGATTTTACGGGAAGCTGAACTCGTAGACGGCGCAACGACCGCGCAGATATGTTATTCTATACGCCATTCCGCCGGTTCATCCGCTCGCTCCGGTTGCATTCCTTAGACTAAGCGGGATAAGGTGAAATCTAATAGTGTCAGTGTGATGCTCGACGCACAATATAAAGATTTTGGGGTCCTTGGGGGTGGTTCTGTATCCAAGGAAGCAAGCGGGTACCAGATGAACAAGAACGACCTTCACGACGAAATTAGTCCAGAAGTACTTTTCGAGGTCCTTGAAAACCAAGCAACCTTGGACGCTGTACGGGTTTTCCTCCGAAGCAAGAAATTGCCCCATTCTGCTTCAAGTTGGAAGAAAATGATTGAGATGAGGGTTGAACCAGCGCTGTCGAGTGGAGCGATAGCGTGGGACGACCTGATTGGGATCATTCGTGAAGCTGAGGAGCATGGCAACAAGCATGTGCGCCTGTTCTATTTTGGCGCCGACTACCTAGATGATCTGCGTGGTGCCATAACCGTAGAAGCAGTCAGTGCTTGGGCAAAAGATAAGGGTTTCCCTGGGCCAGGCGAGTATGTCTTTGCTGCCTACCCAACCAACCCAGTTGTAACCGAGGTTAGAATCGGCGACGGCGAAGATGCCTACGCACTCGTCGTCAAAATCGCTAGAACGGAGTATCGGCGGAAAAGGGGTGTACTAACGGAGGTCGATGGTCAGGAAGTATATCTTGCACCTAGGGTCCGATTTCGCGCCGTTGACGTCTTGAAAATACACCAAGATGGCCTCGTAGAAGTTCGCCTGAATCCTCGATCGGAACCCCCAAAATCCTATTCGGGCACAGCAAACTCGGTGCTCAGCCAGGTGAACGGACTGGTTGAAACAGCATTGATAAGCGAACTCAGCCTATCGACGGCGAAAAACTCATTCTCTGATCTCCAGAAAACGCAGGAAGTCTCCGAAAGCTTCGAACTGTATGAAACGCAACACAAGAATGACCGAGGTGACCGGATTCAATCCAGTTCACAGGCGGAACAAGGAGGCATACTTACGTCTAGCGTCATGACAGAAGTCATTAAGCAGTTCACCGTCGGTGACCCGGAGGCATACTGCGAAAAGGTCCGCGTTTCTTATAACTTTGGTAAAGTGAAGAGAATAAATGCAATTCTATCCGAGGACATTAACGAGATAATATTCACTGCCGGGCTATCTCGAGAGGAATACGACGAAGTGCTTGGCGCAATCATCAAGGTCAACAGTGAGGAATGATGTTCCGGCGACGTCAAAATGCAGATTGGGAGAACCGCCTCGACACCGAGGTCGGAAAGCTCCGTAATGCGGAGACGTACCGGGAGGTGACGCTTAACCGAATCAAGGATTTGGTCCGCGCTCCAAGTGAAGCAGAACTAATACGCGCGCTAGCCAAGCGGGTGTCCGAGGGCAAGCTGCGAGTTGTTTATCGCGTGGTGTCACCGTCTACGAAGGCCTCGCTCGCCACATTTAAGAGCCCGTTGGAAGTGCCCGAGACGATGCTCGATGAGAGCACAGGTGAAGAGATTGACATAGACCGCTACCGGCACGTCGAACCTGTGTACGTTTCTGAGGTAGTCGGTGCCAAGTGAGACAACCCGCAAAGAATGGTTAAAAAAGGCCGAGCAGCTCTACCGAGAAGTCGAGAGCCTTAGTGGCTTGGAGCAGGCAGAAGCGGCAAAGCTAAAACTCGACGCGATAGCGGACAAGAACGAACGATCTGGTGTCGAAATGTTGGTCTGGTATTGGCTGGGTCACGGGAAGGAGCCCGTTTCATCGCTAGAGTGGCTGACCACGAACCGAATACTTGCGGCGACGTTCGTGGCTGTTTTTCTCATAGGTTGGGTAGAGCTTGGGGTATCCCTGATCTGGTCGGGCACCGCTGGCTTGTTCACGATCGTCTTGGTGAAGTTCGTCTTCCGCTTGTTCGATCGTGGCTTCATGTTCAGGCGGCTCTTTATGGCTTGCGTGAGCTCCGGGCTCATCCTGATCGTACCCGCGCAATTTGCGTTTGCATTCGAAACGCCCTTCGGCCCGGTCTCTTGGGGAGGGGCTCCCGGTAGTGCGCTTGTGTGGATCTGGACGATGTGCACCATCTTGACCTTCTGCGGGGCTGCTTGGGAGCACTATGTTTCCGATAGAATGTAAGTCCATGCGAACAAGTTTTTCATTCCACCGCCGGACGCTACCCGGCCAAGTGCTTCTACACCCAAGCCCCCAATCGAGCTTACCATTCTTCTATTGGCTGACGTGCCTATTGCGGCTGCCGCGAATGAATGTAAGCCGACCTGCCTTGGGCACGATGCCCATGCGTGGTCAGCGAAATTCATTTCTGTTTTGGACTGGGAGCAGCCGTAGAGGCAGATATCCAGAAGGTCTGCTTCGTCCCTCATTGGAGACCTTGGTTCCCATCGCAGCGACCGATCACTCCCCACCCCGCATAACCAAGCAGCCACCCAACCCACCCCGTCCCAACCAAGCCACGAGGCAGCGCTTTGGGCTGCTGGGCTTGGGCTGGGGTCTCGGGGCGGGTGGTCTCGGTGTGCGGGGGTAAGGCTGAAGGGCGGTGCGGTGAGGTTGAGGGGCGAGGCGGGGGCGTCAGGCGGGGCGCTCAAGGGAGAGTGAGGGTCCGGGGCGGCCTCGGTCAGGGAAGACGCTGAGGGCGGCGAGAGGCGCGCGGGACCGGGTCGCCTGAAGAGGCGCTCTGAGTGTTTACATTCCCCCGGAATTCGGTGTCACTGAGGCGCATGAACAGGCATCAGATCAGGGAGACGACGATGGGCCTCTACCAGCAACTTCAGGCGCGCGAGGAGCAGAACAGGCCGGTGCGCGTGGGCGTCATCGGGGCGGGCAAGTTCGGCACGATGTTCCTGGCGCAGGCCCTGCGCATTCCGGGGGTTCACGTGGTGGGCATCGCGGATCTGCGCGTCGATGTGGCCAAGTCCAACATGATCTATGCCGGGTGGCCCGCCGAGCGGATCGAGGCCGCCTCGCTGGATGCGGCGCTGCAGTCCGGTGCCACCCATGTGGGCGAGGATGCGATGGCGTTGATCGCGCATGGCGGTGTCGAGATCGTGGTCGAATGCACCGGCAACCCGGTGATCGCCGTGGACCACGCGCTGGCGGCTTTCGCGGCGGGCAAGCACGTGATCTCGGCCACGGTGGAGGCCGATGCCGTCTGTGGCGCGGCGCTTGTGGCGCGGGCCGAGGCGGCGGGCGTGATCTACAGCCAGGCTTACGGCGACCAGCCGGCGATGACGGTGGAGCTGGTGGATTGGGCGCGCAGCTGCGGTTTCGAGGTGGCCGCCGCGGGACGGGGCCACAAGTGGAAGCCGGAATACCGGTTCTCGACCCCGGACACGGTATGGGACTACTGGGGCGTGAGCGCCGAGAAGGCCGAGCGCGGGCGGCTCAATCCCAAGATGTTCAACAGTTTCCTGGACGGCACCAAGCCCGCCATTGAAAGTGCCGCGATTTCCAATGCGACCGGGCTGAATGCGCCGACGGGGGGGCTTGCCTATCCGGCGGGCGCGATCGACGATATCGCCACGCTGATGCGGCCGCGCGCGGAAGGCGGCGTGCTGGAAGAGGCGGGGATGGTCGAGGTGATCTCGAGCTTTGCGGCGGATGGCAGCATGATCCCCAACGATATCCGGCAGGGGGTGTGGGTCGTGGTGAAGGCGACCTCGGACTATGTGAAGAACTGCTTCGAGGAATACATGGTCTCGACCGATGACAGCGGGCTTTACTATTGCAATTTCAAGCGCTTCCACCTGATCGGCCTGGAATTGGGATTGTCGGTGGGGTCGGTCGGGCTGCGCGGGGAGGCCACGGGGACCAGCCGCGAGTTCCGCTCGGACGTGGTGGCGGTGTCGAAGCGGGATCTGAAGGCGGGCGAGATCCTGGATGGTGAGGGGGGCTATTGTGTCGCCGGTCAATTGCGCCCGACCCGGGTGTCGGTGCCGATGCGCGCCCTGCCCCTGGGGCTGACGGGCGAGATCAGGCTCCTGCGCGATGTGCCGGTCGATACGATCCTGACCTATGATGATGTGGAGATCGACGAGACGCTGAACGCCGTGAAACTGCGCCGCGACTGCGAGGCGATGGTCTAGCGGGGGCGGCCACGCGATATGGGCTGCCGGGGGACGTCTTTGGTGGCCCTGAGCGATGCCATCCGCCTGACGTGAGGGACGCCCGGGAGGGGTCGGGGGCCAGCCCCCGCCGTTGAAATCCTTTGGGATTTCAACGACTCCCCCGGGATATTTGGGGCCAGAAGAAGCGGGCGATTTGGGTCGCGTGCGCAACGCGTGTGCCGGGCACCGCATGTCGCGACAATCCGGACGCCGGGTTATCGCGTAACGTTTTACCACGGTCATCGGTGCCTTACCGGCCATGCTGCGCCGCTTGGGAGGGGTCAGGGCCCAAATCCCTTAGCGCAGCTTCATGGAGGTGCGGCACATGCGGTGCTGCGCCCGTCCCCGATGATTTTGCCAGGGGATGCAAAGCGTTGGGCGCATATCACCGGAGCGTCCGGACTTGCAGGGTGACACCTGACCGTCTGGACGGAGCTGATGCATGACAGGTCTTCATTTATGGAAAACCTGTCGCGCGCGCCGATCTACGGCACCAACTGCCATGCTTTGGCGGTGGTCCAAAGGGCGGCGGCAAATCGTGTTTCGATCTCGGGAACGCACCGCAAATGAACGTCGCGCGCGTGGCCGCAGAATTCGGGCTTTGCAAGCCCGTGTCGTTCTTCCATCGATGTTTCGTCCCGCAGATCGAAATAGGGAAAGGACAGAGCCTCGGCCGTTTTCCGAAGATCCGATGCGGGGGCTGCATTGATCGCGCGATGGCTTTCGACCGTCACGGCGTTCCGGTCAAGCCAGTCGGCCAAGGTTTGACGGGGAAGGTCCAATGCGACAGGCAGTGTCCTGAGAAGCATCCTGTGCAGCGCGCCATCATCATGCAAGGTTACCGGATTCAGCCCTTTTATGACAAATGGCCTCGAGTTGGCCGCCCTCCGGCAAAATCGCAGATAGCGCCGCAGAGCTTGCGCCTTGAGCTGGATCGCTGTTTCCAAAGGCAAACCGTCGCGAATTGCCATGAAATAGCAGCTTTGCTCCGCATCCACTTGTCCGAAGCCGAAACAGATCAAATCGGGATCTGTTCTCTTGATCGCACGGGCCGTGCGGGTGAATGACGACAGCTTGCCGCTTTTGGGGCGAAACCCCGCCGCCGTGGCGCCTTTGATGCTGAGAATATACGCGGAGTTGAAACCGGTTAGACGTGTGGGAGATAACCGGTCGTAGCGAAACCTAGCGCCGCCCGGCTTGGTACCGAATAACCTTGCATGGGAGTCTCCGACACACAGACAGGTTTTCATCTGCACTCATACATCCATGTTTGCGTGTCCCCCACGCCTTTCAACAGAAAAACCCGCAGTCATGATCTACCTCAGGCGATCGTGCGTTGTGCAATTTACGGCGGCATCAGGGTCTACCGACACACTCTACCCAAGATAATATTCCCTGACCAAATTTCTTGATCAAGGTGTTTTCTTGCGCAAAAGGGATTTGCCCCGAAATGCTGACTTCTGGTCGTTGCGCAGGCTGGGGTCTGGATGAATGTCCTCGTCGGGACATCGGCAATGCGGCGTCTGCTCTCTGGACAAGGGTCGGCTCTGACACGCGCCGCAGACGGCCCTTGCCACCTTGTCGTGCCGAAGTGGCACACGGCGGATACCGGGGGGCCGTGTACGCAGTCGACAGCTGCGCGTGGTGCTGATAACCTGGTGACATGCGAGGCTGGTCTGGCGTGATACGGTGCCGTGGTTGTCAGGATATGTTCGATGAAAATGCTCGGCCTTGCCCTCGTGTTCCTTATCGCCGTCTTGCATGTCTATATCGCCTGGTTCGAGATCTTCGCCTGGACGACACGGGGCCCGAGCGTTTTTCCTACCCTGCCGCCGGAGCTTTTTGCGCAGACCGTGGAGTTGGCGGCGAACCAGGGGCTTTATAACGGGTTCCTCGCGGCGGGGCTTTTGTGGGCGCTGCTGATCCGGGACCCCAGGTGGCAGCGCAATGTCGCCACGTGTTTTCTGGTCTTCGTCGCCCTGGCGGGTGTGGGCGCGGCTGTGACGCTTTCGGTCAGGGCGGGCCTGCTGCAATTCATCCCGGCGGTTGCCGCACTTCTTTTGTTGCATGCCGGAGGGCGGTGGCGCGGCCCAGAAGGCGGGGCAAGATGAGCGGGGCTGATCTCGGCGCTCAGAGCCAGGCGAGGGTCGCGGCGGCCAGAAGGATATAACGCGCGCCCTTGGCGATGGTGACGAGCAGCAGGAAGGACGGGAGCGGCTCGCGCATGAACCCTGCGACCACGGTCAGCGGATCGCCGATCACCGGCAGCCAGCTGCCCAGCAAGGACCAGCGCCCGTAGCGGCCATACCAGTCCTGCGCGCGCGCAAGCTGCGGCGCGGAGACCGGGAACCAGCGCCTGTCACGAAAGGCCAGAAGGTAGCGCCCGAGCACCCAGTTCACGACGCTGCCCAGCACATTGCCGAGGGTCGCCACCGCGACCAGCAGAGCGGCGGGGTGGCTGGCGGCCACGAGCAACCCCGCCAGCACCGCCTCGGACTGGAACGGAAAGATCGTGGCGGCGGCGAAGGCGGCAAGAAACAGCCCCGAAAGCGCGATCATGACAGGGAGCCTGCGCGCCGCACGCGGCGGGGCCGGAAAGGGGGCAAGCGGAAGCTCATGCGGGATGTCCGGGGCGGAAGTCTGTCATGTGGCGCGGCATAGAGGCGGACCGGGTGCGCGTAAAGCCCCTGCCCTGCGTTGCGTTGGCCTGCTTTGCGTTGGCCTGCCCTGCCCGGTGCGCGGCCCGCAAGGGACCAGGCACGGGACCGGGCCAAGAAAAAACCCCCGCCACCCCGAGGGTGGCGGAGGTCTTCAGCGAGCCGGGGCCGCGTCAGCCCGCGGCGGTCACGGCGCGGCGGGTCATCACCGCCACCAGATGCGCGCGGTACTCGCCCGAGCCGTGCATGTCCGAGATCATGCCATCGCCCGGCAGGCCGAGCCCCTCGAGCGCGCCGGCGGAGAAATCCGAGGACAGCGCCGCCTCGGCCTCGGACCAGCGGAACACGCCGTCTTCGGAGGCTCCGGTCACCGCGACCCGCACGCCATCGGCATATTGCGCGACGAACACGCCCACGAGGGCGAAGCGCGAGGCGGGTTGCTCGAACTTCATGTAGGCGGCCTTGGACGGCACGGGGAATTTCACCTCGGTGATGATCTCGCCTTCTTCCAGGGCGGTGGCGAACATGCCCTGGAAATAGTCGTCGGCGGCGATCTCGCGGGTGTTGGTCACGATCACGGCACCCGAGCCGAGGGCGGCCGCCGGGTAGCAGGCCGACGGGTCGTTATTGGCCAGGCTGCCGCCGATCGTGCCGCGATTGCGCACCGCCGGATCACCGATATGCGAGGCCAGCGCCGCCAGCGCGGGGTATTTGCCCGCGCCTGCCGCCACCTCGGCATGGGTGGTGCCGGCCCCGATGCAGATGCGGCCGGAATCATCCTCGCAGATGCCCTTGATCTCGTCGATGCCGGCGAGGCTGACCAGGGTTTCGGGGCTGGCCAGGCGCTGCTTGAGCGTGGGGATCAGCGTCTGTCCCCCCGCCAGCGGCTGGTTTTCATCGGAGGCCGAGAGCAGCTTGACCGCATCGGCCACCGTCTTGGGGCGTTCTATGTCGAATGCATACATGGTCGTGTCCTCCTCAACCTGCTGACCGGATCGCCTGCCACACCCGCGAGGGCGAGACCGGCATGTCGACGTGATCCACCTTGATGCCGCCCGATTGCAGGGCGTCCACCACCGCGTTGACCACCGTGGGCGTGGAGCCGATGGCCCCCGCCTCGCCGCAGCCCTTCACCCCGAGGGGGTTGTGCGTGCAGGGCGTGCCGTTGGAATGGTCGATCGAGAAGAACGGCACGTCATCGGCGCGCGGCATGGCGTAATCCATGTAGCTGGCCGACAGAAGCTGACCGTTTTCGTCATAGGTGCAGTTTTCCAGGAGCGCCTGGCCGATCCCCTGCGTCAGGCCGCCATGCACCTGACCGTCGACGATCATCGGGTTGACGACATTGCCGAAATCATCCGCCGTGGTGAAACGGGCGATGGTGACCTTGCCGGTTTCGGGATCCACCTCGACCTCGCAGGCATAGGCGCCGGCGGGATAGGTGAAGTTGTTGGGATCGTAGAAGGCGGTTTCCTCGAGCCCCGGCTCCAGATCCTCGAGCGGGTAGTTGTGCGGCACGTACGCCGCCAGCGTCACATCCCCCCAGGCGACCGACTTGTCGGTGCCCGCGACGGTGAACTGGCCGTCCTTCAGCTCGATATCCGCCTCGGAGGCCTCGAGCAGGTGAGAGGCGATCTTCTTGGTCTTGGCGATGATCTTCTCGGTGGCCCGCACCATCGCCGAGCCGCCCACCGCGATCGAGCGCGAGCCATAGGTGCCCATGCCCATCGGGGTGTTGGCGGTGTCGCCATGTTCGATCTCGACCATGGAGGCGTCGATGCCCAGCATGTCGGCCACCACCTGCGGGAACACGGTTTCGTGGCCCTGCCCGTGGCTGTGGCTGCCGGTCATCACGGTGATGCCGCCGGTGGCGTTGACCCGCACGGTGGCGGATTCGTAAAGCCCCGCCCGCGCGCCGAGCTGCCCCACGAGGTTCGAAGGCGCGATGCCGCAAGCCTCGATGAAGCAGTTGATGCCGAGACCGCGCAGCTTGCCGTTCTTTTCGCTTTCGGCGCGGCGCGCGGCGAAGCCGGCGAAATCGGCCCGCGCTTCGAGCTTGTCCATCAGGCGGTGGAAATCACCCGAATCGTATTCCACGGCGACGGGTGTCGCATAGGGGAATTCGGTGATGAAGTTCTGCCGCCGCAGCGCGATCGGATCGACGCCCAATTCGCGCGCCGCCTTGTCGATCACGCGCTCGAGCTGGTAGGTCGCCTCGGGGCGGCCGGCGCCGCGATAGGCATCCACCGGCACGGTGTTGGTGAACACCGCCTTGACGTTCACATAGACCAGCGGCGTCTTGTAATTGCCCGCCATCAGCGTGCCATGCAGCCATGTGGGGATCGACGGTGCGAAGGTCGACAGGTAGGCGCCCATATTGGCATAGGTCATGGTGCGCACGGCGGTGAAATTGTTGTCCGCATCCAGCGCCAGTTCGATCTTGGTGACGTGGTCACGGGCCTGCGCGTCGCTGAGGAACGCCTCGGAGCGGGTGCAGGTCCATTTCACGGGCCGGTTGAGTTCGCGGGCGGCATAGGTGCAGAACGCCTCTTCGGCGTAATGATAGATCTTCGAGCCGAAGCCGCCGCCCACATCGGGGGCCACCACGCGCAGCTTGTGTTCGGGGATGCCCAGAACGAAGGCGCCCATCAGCAGGCGGATCACATGCGGGTTCTGCGAGGTGGTATAGAGCGTATGCTCGCCCGTGCCGCGGTTGTAGTCGCCCACGGCCACGCGCGGTTCCATCGCGTTGGGCACGAGGCGGTTGTTGATCAGCTCGACCGTGGTGACATGCGCCGCGTTGCGGATCGCCTCATCGACGGCCTCCTTGTTTTCCTCGACGAAGCCCCAGTCGAAGCACAGGTTGTCATCCAGATCGTCATGCACCTTGGTGCTGCCGTCAGCCAGCGCCGCCTTCATGTCGATCACGGCGGGCAGCTCTTCGATGTCGAGCTCGATCGCCTCGGCGGCGTCGCGGGCCTGTTCGCGGGTTTCGGCCACGATGGCGCAGATCGGATCGCCCACATGGCGCACCTTGCCCTCGGCCAGAACCGGGTGGCGCGGTTCCTTCATCGGGTTGCCGAAACGGTCGGTGACCTGCCAGCCGCAGGGGATGCTGCCGGCGGTCTCGAAATCCTTGCCGGTGAAGATCCGCACGACGCCGGGCATGGCCTCGGCGGCGCTGGTGTCGATGCCGTTGATCCGGCCATGGGCCACATCCGAGCGCAGGAAATGCACATAGGCCTGTCCGCGCAGGTTGATGTCGTCGGTGTAATTGCCGATTCCGGTCAGGAACCGGGCGTCCTCGCGGCGCTTCGTGCTGGCGCCGATGCCTCCATCCTTGGGCATGAGGTGTCCTCCCTTTTGGTGGGTCGCGGCGGTAGGCCCGCCGAGCGTTTATGTTTTATTCGGCTGCGATCTTGCTGACATCCTGCCCGGACGCGGCCATGATCGCCTTGACGATGTTGTGATAGCCGGTGCAGCGGCAGATATTGCCTTCGAGATAGTCGCGGATCTCGGTTTCGGTGGGGGTCGGGTTTTCGGCCAGAAGGGCCTTGGCCGACATCACCATGCCCGGCGTGCAGAAGCCGCATTGCAGCCCGTGATGTTCGTGGAACGCCTGCTGCACGGTGTCGAGCGTGCCATCGGGGGCAGCGACCCCTTCGATGGTCAGGATATCGGCGCCATCGGCTTCGGCGGCGAACATGGTGCAGGATTTCACGGCCTTGCCGTTCACATGCACAACGCAGGCGCCGCATTGGCTGGTGTCGCAGCCGACATGCGTCCCGGTCAGGTTGAGTGTCTCGCGGATGAATTCGACAAGCAGCGTGCGGCCTTCGATCTCGCCGGTCGCGGTCTTGCCGTTCACGGTCATGCTGACCTGTGGCATATGGTTCCTCCCATTTGGCTAGTCTGTCGTTAGCTGAGGGGAGTTAAGCACTTGTCCGCGCAGTTGAGAACCCGGTTTTTCAACTATCGTCGCCGGAGGTGTCCGGCGGGGTGCCACGGGCGCGGCGCGGCTGGGGCCGGGTGGGGATTTCCTTGAGCAACCCGCCCACGCCCATCCGCGAGATCACCGCGCTGTCCACCGGCAGACCGCAGGCCACGCGCGCCAACACCCAGTCGGCGCCATGCAGCACCGGCGAGCGCGCGCTGCCGGGAAGCCCGATCACCGGGCGGTCACCGATCCGGCCCAGAAACAGCAGGTTCCCGGGATCGACCGGCAGGCCGAAGCGGGTCACCTGCCCGCCTGCCCTGCGCAGCGCCTGCGGCGCGGTGTCCTGCGGGTCCGAGGTGGCCGAGGCGGTGAGGATCAGCACGATCTGCCCTTTGGCGTGCGCAATGGCCTGCGCCAGCGCCGCCTCGTCATGCGCGCAGCGCAGGGTCTCGGAGAGCCGCATGCCCAGCCCGGTCAGGCGGTTTTCCACCGCCTCGACGCCCTTGTCGCCGGGACCGCCGGGAATTTCGGTCAGGATCAGGCTGGCATCGGCATGGACAGGCACCGCCAGCCGAATCGCGCCCCGCGCAAGATCGGCGGCCCGCACCAGCGCCGCGCGCCCCACCCCGTAGGAGATGATCTTGACGGTCGCCACCATGCCGCCTGCCCGCAGCTGGTGATGCGCGGGCACCGTGGCCACGGTTATCATCGGATCGACCGCGTTGGCGGCATCCACCCTGTCGGCGTCGATCAGCACCACGCCGGGGGCGTCGGCGATCAGGTTGACGCGCCCGGTGAAAGGCCGGGTCAGGTGGATATGCGCGGCCTGGTCGAGCAGCGCCGCGGCCAGCGTGTCGGCGGCGGCATCCTCGTGGATGTCGTCGGGGCCAAGGCAGGCGACGGTCACCTCGTGGATGCCGGCGGCGCGCAGCTCGTCCAGATGGGCCGATTGCAGCACCACGCCCTTGCGCAACCGCCCCGAAGGCAGCTTGAGCGAATGGGCCAGGATCGCGCCCTCGGCCTCGGCCAGCGGGACGGGGCCGAATTTCATGCCCTGCGCCTCAGCACCGCGATCATTTGCGCAAGGACGCTGACGGCGATTTCGGACGGGCTGGCGGCGCCGATATCAAGGCCGACGGGGCCATGGATGCGGGCGATCTGCGCATCGGTATAGCCCTTGTCACGAAGCCGCGCGACCCGTTTTGCATGGGTCCGGGTCGAGCCGAGCGCGCCGATATAGACCACGTCCGAGGCCAGCGCCTGTTCCAGCGCGGGATCATCGAGCTTGGGGTCATGGGTCAGCAGCACCAGCGCCGTGCGGGCATCGAGGCCGAAGGCCTGAACGCCCTCGTCGGGCCAGTCGTTGAGGATCGTCTCGCCGGGAAAGCGCGCGGCACTGCCGAAGCTTTCGCGCGGATCGATCAGCAGCGGATCGAAGCCCGCGATCCGCGCCATCGGCACCAGGGCCTGCGCGATATGCACCGCCCCCACGATAATCAGGCGCAAGGGCGGGTTGTGAATGGCCACGAAGGTGGTGCCGTCCTCCTGGAAGCCCGAGCGATCCATGCGGAAGCGATCGGCATGGCCGTCCCGTTCGAGCCGCCGGTCGACATCCAGCCCGGTGACATAGGCCACCGGCACGCGCGATGCGCGCGCCAGCACCAGGTCTTCGAGCAGCGCCACCGGCATCACCGGGCCGATCGGTTCCACCAGCACCCGGATCGTGCCGCCACAGGCCAGCCCCACGGCAAAGGCGTCGCCGTCGCTGACACCGTATTCCAGCATCACCGGCGTGCCCGCCTCGATCGCGTCCAGAGCCTCGGCCACGACGGCGCCTTCGACGCAGCCGCCCGAGACCGAGCCCGCGATCTCGCCCGCGCCCGAAATGGCCAGCTGGCTGCCCACGCGGCGCGGCGCGCTGCCCCATGTCTCGACCACGGTGGCCAGCGCCGCCCCCTTGCCGGCGCGGTGCCAGGCCAGCGCGGTTTCGGGGATGTCGTCGAACCTGTCGGTCGTCATCTGGTCTGTGGTGCTGTGGTCTGTGGTGATCTGGTCGGTCGTCATCGCGGGCCTCCTTGCAGCGCAATATGGGATGCGCGCGGGGGCGGCACAAACGAAAAAGGCCGCCCCCCGGGATCGGGGGACGGCCCGATGGGCGCGCGCGAAAGCCTTGGGGGGGTTACTCGGCGGGCGCGACGGCCTGTCCTGCGCCGCGCAAACGCTCGGGCAGGACAAAGGCCACGGCGATGAACATCGCCCCCATCACGATCCCTGCGATATCGCCGGGAATGCTGGTCAGGGCCGGGTAATCGGCCCCGGGAATGGCACCGAGGGTGAGCTTGTCGCCCTCCAGAAGGCCCGCGGCCTTCCACATCGGGTAGCTGACCATATAGGCCGCAGCCCCCAGAAGACCGCCCGCGATGAAGAACCACGCGTCCTTGCGCCCGGTGGCCGCAGCACAGACGCCGGTGCCCGGGCAATAGCCCGACGCGGCCCAGCCCACGCCCAGCATCAGCCCGCCGATGAACACGCCGGCATAGGCGGTCTTGACGCTCATGTGGCCGACATCGACAAGGCCCGCCATCTGGCCTGCGAACATCAGCACCGAGGCGGTGCCGATCGCCAGCAGGATGGTCTTCATGAGGTGCAGGTTGGTCAGCGACAGCATCTTGCCGATCCAGTTGGGATTTGTGGCGCCGATCCGGTCGAGCACCGCGCCGAAGGCGGCGCCGATCACGAGTGCGAGAAGGATGGATGTCATGGCTCAGCCCTCTTTTTGGTACATCAGGATGGCGGTGGGCACTGCGGCGGCAAAGGCGCCGGCGGCGAACACATAGCCCGAGACGGCGGTCTGCATCATGCCGGACATCATGTGCCCCGAGGTACAGCCCCCCGCCAGGCGCGCGCCGTAAAGCACGATGAAGCCGCCCAGAAAGGCCATGCCATAGCGTTTCCACGGCGTGTCGCCGTAATTGGCGTACCAGATCGCGGGCAGGCGCCGTTCGGCGCGCCCCACCCCGCCGCGCGCCCGGGCCGACACAAAAGCGCCAAGCGCCATGGCCAGCACGAAGACGAAGCTGTAATTGAGCGGGGTCACGGCGTTCTTCGCATAGGCACCGCCCGATTTCGCCAGATAGGCATTGGTCGAGGTGAAGCCCTCGTCAGTGGCGGTGATGAGCCCGGGATTGGCCGCGTCGGCGATGATCGCATCGAGGATCACGAATTGCGTCGAGACACCGATCGGCTTGACCAGCAGGACGGCGGCGAAGAACACCAGCCCCAGCAGCACCCCGCCGGTTTTCCAGTTCAGGACCATGGGAGTTCCTTTCCTTGACAGACATGGTGACGGGCTGCCCCGTCACATTCTGTTTTTTACATATATCTGGAATTGAATGCGTGCAATGATCCATGTCAATGCAGGCAGCCCGGCGTGACGCGGCGCGGCGCACGGCCCGGAGCGGGCCACCGGACCAGACGGATCAGGCCGAGATCTGGGCCATCAGGCGGGCCTTTTCGCCCGCATCATCGGGCCGCGAGATCGCGGCGGCCAGCTCTTCCAGCGTGGCGATGGAGTGACCGGCGCGGAACGCGTCCACATGCGGCAGCATCGCGCGGATGCCGCTGGCGCGGGGCGCGAATCCCTCCCATCGCAGGAGCGGGTTGAGCCAGATCAGCCGACGGGCGCTCAGATGCAGGCGCTCCATCTCTTTTTCCAAGGCCTCGGGCGCGCCGCGATCCAGACCGTCGGTGATCAGAAGCACCACCGCCCCCTGCCCCATGACCCGGCGCGACCAATCGCGGTTGAAGGCATGCAGGCATTCGCCGATCCGGGTGCCGCCTTCCCAGTCCTGCGCCTCCTGGCCTGCCGCTGCAAGGGCCGCATCGACATCACGGGTGGCCAGGTGCCGGGTGATGTTGGTGAGCCTTGTGCCGAAGGTGAAGGCATGGACCCGGGCCCAGCCCTGCCCCTTTTCATTGGCGACAGCATGGAGAAAATGCAAAACCATCCGGCTGTATTGGCTCATGGAACCGGAAATATCGCAAATCACCACCAGGTTGGGATAGCGCGGACGGGGTTTGAGCCGATGGACCTGTTGCAGCTCTCCGGCCCGGCGCATGGCGGCGCGCAAGGTGCGGCGCGCATCGATGCGCGCGCCCTTTGCATGGGCCACGCCGCGCCGCGAAGCCAGCGGCTTTACCGGCAGGCTGAGCCGCGCGAGCATCCGCTTGGCGGCGGCCACCTCGGCGGTGGACATCTGTTCGAAATCGAGCGTGCGCAGCCGTTCCTCGGCGGACATGGTGGCCGAGGCGTCGATCTCGATCACGGTGTCCTCGTCCTCGTCGCTGCCCTCGGACGAGGGCATCTCGGGCTCGATCCCGTCGAGCAGGGCTTCGGCGGCGCGTTTCTCGGCGGCCTGGGCCGTGCGATCCTCCTGCACGCCGCGAATGGCCGGCAGCATCATCGCCATCATGTGTTCCATGTAGCGCGGATCGCGCCAGTAGAGGCGGAAGACCTGCGCAAAGACCACCCGATGTTCGGGCCGGGTGACGAGACAGGCGCGCAGGGTATAGAAGAAATCGGTCTTCGAGGTGAAGCCCGCCGCCTCGACCGCGCGGATCGCATCGAGCACCCGGCCCGTGCCCACCGGCAGCCCGGCCTTGCGCAGCGCCCGGGTGAAATGGATGATATTGTGGGTCAGCCGGGGATTGTCCGGCAGATCGAGCGCGGGATATTCAGGCATGCCGCGCCTCGGGGGCCAGCCCCCGAACCCCCGGGATATTTCCGGCCAGAAGAAGCCTCATGCGGGCGCGAGGCTGGCACGGGCCTCGTCCAGCAGGCGCTTGGCCTCGGAGCCCTGGAGTTTCTGGATGTCGTCCTGGTATTTCAGGATCGCGCCGAGCGTGTCGGCGATCACCTCGGGGCTGAGCGAGATCACGTCGAGCGCCAGCAGGCATTTGGCCCAGTCGATGGTTTCGGCGACACCCGGTTTCTTGAACAGATCCTCGGTGCGCAGGCGCTGCACGAAGGCCACCACTTCGCGGCTGAGGGCTTCGGCGGCTTCGGGCGCGCGGGCCTCGAGGATCTCGATCTCGCGGTCGAAGGACGGGTAGTCGACCCAGTGATAGAGGCAGCGGCGCTTGAGCGCGTCATGCACTTCGCGGGTGCGGTTCGAGGTCAGGATCACGATCGGCGGGGCGGGTGCCGCGATGGTGCCCAGCTCGGGGATGGTGACCTGGAAATCGCTGAGCGCCTCGAGCAGGAACGCCTCGAACGGCTCGTCGGTGCGGTCGAGCTCGTCGATCAGAAGCACCGGCGGGCCGCCATCCTGCGGGCGCATCGCCTGCAAGAGCGGGCGTTCGATCAGGTAGTCTTCGGTAAAGAGCTCGTCCTTGAGCGCGGTGCGGTCGGCGCCCGCCCCCTCGAACCCCATCGCCTCGGCGGTGCGGATGGCGATCATCTGTTCGGCGAAGTTCCATTCGTAGACCGCGCTGGCGGAATCGAGCCCCTCGTAGCATTGCAGGCGAATGAGGCGGCGTCCGAGACCGGCGGCGATGGCCTTGGCGATCTCGGTCTTGCCGACCCCGGCCTCGCCCTCGAGAAACAGCGGCCGGCCCAGGGTGAGCGCCAGGAACACCACCGTTCCGAGGGCCCTGTCGCAGACATAGCCTTCGCCGGACAGCATCGCCTGCACCTCGTCGATCGACCCCGGTTTCATCATCTGCGCCTCCGCCCGTCCCTTGACCCGCGCCCATGAAGTGCATGGCGCGCGGGGTATCGTCAAGATGTCCCGCCCGCGCCGCGATCCTCAGAGGCGCCACAAAGCCCTTGGAATTTCCAAACTTTCGCCCAGATTGCCGCCTAGGCCCGGTGCGACAGGGCCGTCGCGCGCGGCCATTGCCCCTTGAGGACCAAACCCGATGCAGGACAGCCCGAACGCCTTCGACACCGCCTTGACCGGGCTGGACTGGACATCCTGGCTTGTGGCGGCCGAAGAGGTGACGGGCGAGGATGGCTACGTGGAGCGGCTGGGCACGCGCCATGCGGCGATCTTCGTGGAGGAAAAGCCCACCCTGCTGGTCAGTTTCGAAACGCGCGCCTCGGTTGCGGGCCTGTCGCGCAATGCGCACCCCCTGGGCTGGAGCATGGTCCGGGCGCTGGGCTGGTCGCATCTGTGCCTGCTCAGCGATGGCGAGACCTGGTTCCGGGACCGCACGGTCTATGGCTATTTCGACCGGCTGGTGGATGACGGGTTTTTCGACGAGTTCGAGCAGGTAATCTTCTATGGCGAGGGCGCCTGCGGCTATGCGGCGGCGGCCTTTTCGGTGGCGGCCCCCGGTGCCAGGGTGGTGGCGCTGCGCCCGCAGGCCACGCTGGATCCGCGCATTTCGGAATGGGATGACCGCTATGCCGAGATGCGCCGGGTGGCCTTCGATGACCGCTATGGCTATGCGCCCGACATGCTGGATGCGGCCGAGCACGCCTTCGTGCTCTATGATCCCGAGGTCACGCTGGATGCCATGCATGCCTCCCTTTTCACCCGGCCCAATGTCACGAAGTTCCGGGTGCGGTTCTTGGGTGCGCGGCTGGAACAGGCGCTGACCGAGATGGATGTGCTGCTGCGCATCCTGGCGCAGGTCAGTTCCGGCAAGCTGAACCGGCTGAGCCTTGCGCGGCTCTTTCGGACGCGGCGCAGCTACGTGCCCTATCTCAAGCGGGTGCTGGCGCGGCTCGAGCGCGAGAACCGGCTGTACCTCGTGGCGCTCTGGACCCAGGCGGTGATGCGCGACCAGCCGGGGCCGCGGTTCCGCCGCGCGATGCGCAACGCCTATGCCACGGCCGAGACCAAGGGCCTGCCCATGCCCCCGCGCGAGATCGACTGAGCGCGCCTGCCGGGGCCGTTTTTTTGCGCGCAATGCGCACACAGACAGTCTGGCGGCGCGCCGCGCGATTGTGTAAAGCCTCGGGCCATGAGCGCGACCCTGACCCTGACCCGCCCCGACGACTGGCACCTGCATCTGCGCGATGGCGCGATGCTGCGCGCCGTCCTGCCCGAAACCACCCGGCATTTCGCCCGGGCCATCGTGATGCCCAACCTGGTGCCTCCGGTGGTCACCGCCGCCGATGCGCGCGCCTATCGCGACCGGATCATGGCCGCGATGCCCGAGGGGGCGGGCTTCACGCCGCTGATGACGCTTTACCTGACCGAAGAGACCGACCCCGCCGACCTGGTGCGCGCCCATCAAGAGGGGCTGATCACCGCGGTCAAGCTCTATCCTGCGGGGGCCACCACCAATTCGGCCAGCGGCGTGCGTGATTTCGACAAGGTGCGCGGCGTGCTCGAGGCCATGGCCGAGGCCGGCTGCCCGCTCTGCGTGCATGGCGAGGTGACCGACCCCGAGATCGACATCTTCGACCGCGAGGCGGTGTTCATCGACCGCGTGCTGGATCCGCTGCGGCGCGCGACACCGGGGCTGCGGGTGATCATGGAGCATATCACCACCCGCGACGGGGTGGACTATGTCCGCTCGCAGGACCGCGACCTGGGCGGCACGATCACCACGCATCACTTGATCATCAACCGCAACCATATCCTGGTGGGCGGCATCAAGCCGCATTACTACTGCCTGCCGGTGGCCAAGCGCGAAGCGCATCGGCTGGCGCTGCGAGAGGCCGCCACATCGGGCGACGCGCGGTTTTTCCTCGGCACCGACAGCGCGCCGCATAGCGATGACGCAAAGGAAAGCGCCTGCGGCTGCGCGGGCTGTTTCACCGCGACCAACACCATGGCGCTGCTGGCGCATGTCTTCGAGGAAGAGGCCGCGCTGGACCGGCTGGAGGGGTTCGCCTCGCGGCACGGGCCGGGCTTTTACGGCCTGCCGGTGAACCGCGACACGATCACGCTGGTCAAGTCCGACAGCCCCACCCCCTTTCCGGCGCGGATCGAGACGGGCGATGGCCCCGTCACCGTGTTCGACCCCGGATTTCCCGTCTACTGGTCGGTCGCCGACCAGGACGCCGCCCCAGCCGACTGAGCCGACAACAGGAGCCTTGCCCGCATGATCCCCACCGCCTACCCCCCGCGCGAAGAGATCGCCCGCCTGACCGCCCGCATGCTGCTGGAAATCGGCGCGGTGCATTTCAACGCCGACGAGCCCTTCACGCTGGCCTCGGGGCTGCCCTCGCCCACCTATATCGATTGCCGCAAGCTGATCTCGTATCCGCGCATCCGCGCCACGCTGATGGATTTCCTGACCGTCACCGTGATGCGCGATGCCGGGCTCGAGGCGTTCGACAATATCGCCGGCGGCGAGACGGCGGGCATTCCCTTTGCCGCGCTGGTGGCCGAGCGCATGGCGCTGCCAATGACCTATGTGCGCAAGAAGCCCAAGGGCTACGGGCGCAACGCCCGGATCGAAGGCGTGATGGGCGACGGCCACCGGGTGCTGCTGGTCGAGGACCTGACCACCGATGGCGGCTCGAAACTGAGCTTCGTGGATGCGATCCGCGAGACCGGCGCCAGCTGCGGGCATACGGCGGTGATCTTCTATTACGGGATCTTCCCCGAGACCGAAAAGACATTGGGCGATCACGGCGTCGCGCTGCATTACCTGTGCACCTGGTGGGATGTGCTGGCCGAGGCCCGCGCGCAGGGCGCCTTCGATGCCGCCACGCTGGATGCGGTGGCGAGCTTCCTTGAAGATCCGCGCGCCTGGCAGGAGGCGCGCCGCTGAGGCGAATCGGTGCGCGCGGCGCGGCGGCGATGGGCCGCTGACCGCGCGACCGGGCGCAAAAAACCCCCGGCTGCGGCCTATCGGCCACGCTTGCGCCGATCCGCCGACGGCAACACACAAGATATTGACGCGGCCGCCCCTGACACTGCAACATGATGCGGCACAGGGATATCCACAGGCTATCCACAGCTTTGTTCCACATTGCCTGTGGCCCCACCCAAAGAGTATCACCGCCGGATAGCAGGATCGGGGGGAGAGCATGAACGAGGTCACACGATTCAACGCCACGGGCGCCAAGATCGACGACGCCGAGACCATGCCGCATTCGATCGAGGCCGAACAGCAATTGCTGGGGGCGCTGCTGACCAATAACGAGGTCTATGACCGCGTCGCCTCGATCATCAAGCCGCAGCATTTCTACGACCCCGTGCATCAGCGCATCTACGAGACCGCGGTGGCGCGGATCTCCAAGGGCAACCTGGCCTCTCCGGTGACGCTGCGCGCCTTTCTCGAGGATGACGAGGGCCTCAAGGAACTGGGCGGCCCGGCCTATCTTGCGCGGCTTGCGGGCGCCGCGATCAGCGCCTTTGCGGTGCGCGACTACGCGCAGATGATCCATGACATGGCCGTGCGCCGCGAATTGATCGCGCTTGGCCAGGAAATCGCCGGCAAGGCGGCGCGCGCCGATGTCGAAAGCGAACCGCGCGACCAGATCGTCGAGGCCGAACAGAAGCTGTACCAACTGTCCGAACAGGGCCAGACCGAAAGCGGATTTCAAAGCTTTCTCAAGGCTGTAACGGACGCAGTTAATGTGGCCAACGCGGCCTATCAGCGTGATGGCGGGCTGGCCGGCATCTCGACCGGGCTGATCGACATGGACCGCAAGCTCGGCGGCTTGCACAAGTCCGACCTTCTGATCCTCGCCGGGCGCCCTTCGATGGGCAAGACCTCGCTTGCCACGAATATCGCCTTCAACATCGCCAAGGCCTACAAGCGCGGCATCCGCCCCGACGGCACCGAAGGCACGATCGAAGGCGGCGTGGTGGGCTTCTACAGCCTCGAGATGAGCGCCGAACAGCTGGCCGCGCGGATCCTGTCGGAAGCCGCCGAGGTGCCCTCGGAACAGATCCGCCGCGGCGACATGACCGAACAGGAGTTCCGCCGCTTCGTCGATGCCGCCAAGTCGCTGGAATCCTGCCCGCTTTATATCGACGACACCGCCGCCCTGCCGATCAGCCAGCTGGCCGCCCGCGCCCGCCGGCTCAAGCGCACCCATGGGCTGGATGTGCTGATGGTCGACTACCTGCAGCTGGTGCGCCCGGCCTCGGCCAAGGACAGCCGCGTCAACGAGGTGAGCGAGATCACCCAGGGCCTCAAGGCCATCGCCAAGGAGCTCGACATCCCCGTCATCGCCCTCAGCCAGCTGTCGCGCCAGGTGGAATCGCGCGACGACAAACGCCCGCAGCTCAGCGACCTGCGCGAATCCGGCTCGATCGAACAGGATGCGGACGTGGTGATGTTCGTCTTCCGCGAGGAATATTACGCCGAGCGCGAAAAGCCCTCGGATGACCGGCTCGATGAAATCGCCGCCTGGCAGGAGCGCATGGAAAAGCTGCACGGCAAGGCCGAAGTCATCATCGGCAAGCAGCGTCACGGCCCGATCGGCTCGGTCGAGCTCAGCTTCGAGGGCCAGTTCACCCGCTTCGGCAACCTCGTGAAGCCCTGGCAGCAGGGCGGCGAGACCGAGTTCTGATCGCCCGGCGCTTTTTCTGGCCCCAAATATCCCGGGGGGCCGTTGAAATCCCCTATCCGGATTTCAATGGCGGGGGCTGGCCCCCTGCCCGTCCCGCCCCGGTCGCGCCCCAGCTGGCCAACCCGTGGCCCCTTTGCCACTTGACCCCGCCCCGTGCTGTGTCAAAACCCTGTCGCATGAGTACAGCACTCCTCACGATCGATCTCGATGCGATCTGCGCCAACTGGCGCGCGCTTGACGCCCTCGGCACCGCGCAGACCGCCGCCGTGGTCAAGGCCGATGCCTATGGGCTGGACGCAACCCGCGTGGCCCCGGCGCTGGCGGCGGCGGGCGCGCGGGTGTTTTTCGTCGCTGTCGCCGAAGAAGGCGCGGCGCTGCGCAAGGTGCTGGGGCCGGATGTGACGATCAACGTGTTTTCCGGCCATATGGCCGGCGATGCCGGGCTGATCGGCGATGCGGGTCTGGTGCCCATGATCAACTCGGTCGACCAGATGATCCGCCACGCCGAGGCGCTGCCGGGCCATCCGTTCGGGGTGCAGCTCGACAGCGGCATGAACCGGCTCGGGATGGAGCCTTCGGAATGGGCGGCGCTGCGCGAGGTGGCGCTTGGCCAGTCGCCCACCCTGGTCATGAGCCACCTGGCCTGCGCCGACGAGCCGGATCACCCGATGAATGCCCAGCAATTGCAGGCGTTTCGTCAGATGACCGACGAGGTCACGGCGCCCTTGTGCCTGGCCAATACGGGCGGTGTATTGATGGGCTCAGACTATCATTTCGACCTCACGCGCCCCGGTATCGGGCTTTATGGCGGCCGGCCCTTCGACGGCGCGCGCGCCGTCGTCACGCTGGATATCCCGGTGATCCAGTGCCGCGATCTGGCGCCGGGCGAAACCGTGGGCTATGCCAACAGCTTCACCGCCACGCGCCCCACCCGCATCGCCACGATCGGCGCGGGCTATGCCGACGGGATCATCCGCGCCATGGGGCCGCGCAGCCATGTGCTGGCCGATGGGGTCCGCTGTCCGCTGGCCGGGCGCATCTCGATGGACCTGATCGGTGTCGATATCACCGATCTCGGCCACGATCCCGAGCATCTGCAACTGCTGGGGCCGACGCAAACGGTGGATGACCTGGCCGACAATGCCGGCACCATCGGATACGAGATCCTGACCTCGCTCGGGGGGCGCTATGTGCGGCGCTACGTGGGCGGCGCATGAGGCTGGTCACCGCGCTTCTGGGGCGCCTTGGCGCGCAGGTGCTGGGGATGCTGGCGGCGGTGGGGCGTGTCACGCTCTTTGCCATCCAGACGGTGACGCATCTGTTGCGCCCGCCCTTCTATGCGCGTGAATTCGGCCATGCGCTGGTGCAGATCGGCTGGCTGTCGCTGCCGGTGGTGGGCATGACCGCGCTGTTCACCGGCGGCGCGCTGGCGCTGCAGATCTATGCCGGCGGCGCGCGGTTCAACGCCGAGACGGTGGTGCCCTCGATCGTGGCCATCGGCCTCACGCGTGAGCTGGGGCCGGTTCTGGGCGGGCTGATGGTGGCGGCGCGCGTGGCCTCGTCCATCGCCGCCGAGATCGGCACGATGAAAGTCACCGAACAGATCGACGCGCTGACCACGCTCTCGACCAACCCCATGAAATACCTGACATTGCCGCGCGTTCTGGCCGCCACCCTGGCGGTGCCGCTGCTGGTGGGCGTGGGCGACGTGATCGGGATCATGGGCGGCTTCCTGGTGGGCGTCGGGCGGCTTGATTTCGGGGCCGGCACCTATCTGCACAACACGCTTGATTTTCTCGAGACATGGGATGTGGTGTCGGGCATGATCAAGGGGGCCGTCTTCGGCTTCATCGTGGCGCTGATGGGCTGCTATTACGGCATGAATTCGGGGCGCGGCGCGCAGGGCGTGGGGCGCGCCACCAAGGCGGCGGTGGTCGCGGCCTCGGTGCTGATCCTGGCGTCGAACTATATCCTGACGGAGCTTTTCTTTTCCGCATGATCGAGCTTAGGAACGTTCACAAGGCCTTCGGGTCCAACCAGGTGTTGCGGGGGGTCGACCTGACCATTCCCTCGGGCACGTCCATGGTGATCATCGGCGGCTCGGGCACCGGCAAATCCGTGGCGCTGAAATGCGTGCTTGGGCTGATCCGGCATGACAGCGGGCAGATCCTGCTGGATGGGCAGGACGTGACCACGGGCGACCGCGATGCGTTCCTGGCGCGGTTCGGGATGCTGTTCCAGGGCGGCGCGCTGTTCGATTCGCTGCCCGTCTGGCAGAACGTGGCCTTCCGGCTGCTGCGCGGCTCGCTCAAGCGGCCACGGGCCGAGGCCCGCGAGATCGCGATCGAGAAACTGCGCCGCGTCGGTCTCAAGCCCGAACAGGCCGACAAGTTCCCAGCCGAGCTGTCGGGGGGCATGCAAAAGCGCGTGGGCCTGGCCCGCGCGATCTGCGCCGAGCCCGAGATCATCTTCTTCGACGAGCCGACAACCGGGCTCGATCCGATCATGTCAGGCGTGATCAACGATCTCATCCGCGAGATCGTGACCGAAATGGGCGCCACGGCCATGACCATCACCCATGACATGACCTCGGTGCGGGCCATCGCCGACAACGTGGCGATGCTGCATGACGGCGTGATCAAGTGGACCGGCCCCGTGGCGCAGATGGACGACAGCGGCGATCCCTATCTCGATCAGTTCATCCACGGTCGCGCCACCGGCCCGATCGAGGCGGTGCGTTAAACGTCAATCTTGAGGCGGCGCTCTCTTAGGCTGTTTTTTTCATATTCGTCATACCGGATCCATGCGCTGTCCCCTGGCAAATTGATGTACCAGTAAATCTTACCGTTCAAGGTTGTCTGAGAGTTTTTTCTGGCGAGGGCATTTGCGGCACCAGACGCCGACCTATGCTTTTCTCCGAACTCATCAATCCAATCGCCATTCACTATCTCAGCAAAATAGCTTTCTCCATTATGTTCCATTTTGAGCTTCGTTCCAGATGGCAATGCAACAGCGCCTTTACGCCAAATCTTTGTTGCAACACCCTCAGAAGAAACGGTTTTCGCCTTACTCTGCACTTCTAGACCCAATAAACGACGAAGAACGTCGTTGGCACTTTCCTCAAATCCTAATCGATTGGTTTCGATCAGTTTGTGGATGTCAAAGTCGATTTCTATTTCTCGTGTCATCATCGCTAACCTACCTTTACGACAAGTTTCATGTAGTACTATAGATTACTATATAGTACTATTACTGACGTGGGCAACTATTTTTCATTTGTGACGTTTCTTCACCGACTGTATCTTTCCACCGCCGGGTTTCATCAAACAAGCGAAGTTAGTGCTCAAAGCCGTCAATCTTGCCCTTTTGATCGCCTATCCCCTGGCCTGGACAGCCCCTCTGATGCGCGCGGGGCTGGACCTGCCGCTGTTCGGGCTGTCGGAAATCAGCCTGCTGTCGGGCCTGCGCAGCCTGTGGCAGACCGACATCGTGCTGGCGGCTGTGGTCACGCTCTTTGCGCTGGTGGCCCCTTACGTCAAGACCGTCGGTCTGGCACTGATCCATGTCGGGCGGCTGCCGCGCCGGGGGCTGGGGCTGCTGACCCTGATGGGCAAGCTGGCGATGGCCGATATCTTCCTGATCGCGCTCTATATCACCGTGGTCAAGGGCATCGGGCTGGCCCGGATCGAGACGGCCTGGGGGCTCTACCTGTTTTCGGGCTGCGTCATCGCCTCGCTTGTCATCGGCTGGCGGACGGACAGGCGCGGCGGCTCCGGGGCCGGCTGACACGCGATGCTGCGCGGCTGTGCCGCGCGGACGCAACATCTGCGTCTTTCCTTCGGCAGGCTCGCCCGAAAGTTGACGACATTCGGCAAAGTTCCGCTTATAGATTGACGCATGTCTTTCTGGGGGGAAGGTCATGCTTGATTGGTTACATGCTTTTTTCATTTTGAGTCAGACCCTGCTGCAGCGGCTTGCGATGGTCGTGTTCGTCATCGCGGCGCTTGCCCTGACAGCCCTTACAGTGCTGGCAGCATTGGGCCATGCGCCTTGGCTTGAGTTCACCGTCCATATCGGCGGCACCGCCTATGACCAGGCCGGGCGCGTGGCGCAGATCGGCGTCACCGGGCTGGCGGTGCTGCTCTGTGCCTACCTTCCGTCCAACTGGCGGATCGCCCGGCTGGAAACCTCGCACCGGCGATTCGAGATCGGGATGCGCGATGTGGCCCGCGCCTATGCGCTGGCCCATGCCGCCGACCGCGAGGGGCTGTTCCAGCTCAGCTCCGAGTTCGACGCCGTGCGCGAACGGCTTGCCTATCTGCGCGATCACCCGGATCTGGGCGCGCTGGAACCCGCCCTGCTGGAGGTGGCCGCGCAAATGTCGCATATCAGCCGCGAGTTGGCCGAGGTCTATTCCGACGACCGCGTGGCGCGCGCCCGCGCCTTCCTGACCCAACGCCAGCAAGAGGTCGAGGCGTTCAACGCGCGGCTCGAGCAGGCCAAGCAGACCTGCCGCGAATTGAAACACTGGGCGCATCAGGTCGAGCTGGAGGAAAGCGTCGCGGTCAGCCAGATGACCCGCCTGCGCGACGAGCTGCGCGCGATCCTGCCCGAAATGGGGCTGGAAGATACGGTCGGCCCCGATGGCAGGATCGTGGAGATCGCCAAGAAGGCCGCCGAATAGCGGCTGCAATAGGGGTTTGACGCCCCCCGCCCCTTGGGGCATGACGGATCCATGGCGAAAACCACCTCCTTTTCCTGCACGGCTTGCGGCGCGTCCTTTTCCAAGTGGTCGGGGCGTTGCGATGCCTGCGGCGAATGGAACTGCATCGTCGAAGAGGCGCCGCTTTCCACCGGGCCGGCCTCGAAATCGCTTGGCGCCAGGCGCGGCACGCCGATCACCCTGAGCGACCTGTCCTCGGAAGAGGCGCCGCCCCCGCGCACCGTCTCGGGGCTGGGTGAGCTGGACCGCGTTCTGGGCGGCGGGCTGGTTCCGGCCAGTGCGATCCTCGTGGGCGGCGATCCCGGCATCGGCAAATCCACGCTTTTGTTGCAGGCCGCCGCGCGCTTTGCGCAGGCGGGCCTCAAGACGGTCTATGTCTCGGGCGAAGAGGCCAGCGCGCAGGTCCGCATGCGGGCGCAGCGGCTGGGCCTGGCGCAGGCCCCGGTCAAACTGGCCGCCGCCACCTCGTTGCGCGACATCCTGACCACGCTCGAGTCCGAGGCGCCGGATCTTGTGATCATCGACTCGATCCAGACGGTCTGGGCCGATCACGTCGACAGCGCCCCCGGCAGCGTGTCCCAGGTGCGCGCGGCGGCCCATGAGCTGACCAGCTTTGCCAAGCGCAAGGGCGCCTCGGTGGTGCTGGTGGGCCATGTAACCAAGGAAGGCCAGATCGCCGGCCCCCGCGTGGTCGAGCATATGGTCGACACGGTGCTCTATTTCGAAGGCGAGCGCGGCCACCAGTTCCGCATCCTGCGCAGCGTCAAGAACCGCTTCGGCCCCGCCGACGAGATCGGCGTCTTCGAGATGACGGGCGGCGGGCTGGCCGAGGTGGCCAACCCCTCCGAGCTGTTCCTGTCGGGGCGCGGCGATCCGGCCCCCGGCTCGGTGGTGTTTGCCGGGATCGAAGGCACCCGCCCCGTGCTGGTCGAGATGCAGGCACTGGTCGCCCCCACCCCGCATTCGCAACCCCGCCGCGCGGTCGTCGGCTGGGATGGCGGGCGGCTGGCGATGATCCTTGCCGTGCTCGAGGCGCGCTGCGGCATCCCCTTTGCGGGTCTCGATGTCTATCTCAACGTCGCGGGCGGCATCAAGATTTCCGAACCCGCCGCCGATCTGGCCGTCGCCGCCGCCCTGCTGAGCGCGCGCGAGGATGCCAGCCTGCCTGCCGAAACGGTGATTTTCGGGGAAATCAGCCTTTCCGGGGCGCTGCGCCCGGTGGGTCAAATGGAAAACAGGTTGAAAGAAGCGCGAAAACTTGGTTTCACATCAGCAATTCTGCCATCCGGGGGAAAACCCGGCGGCAGCGGCGGGCTTGCGCTTACCCGGATGGGTGATCTGACCGCCTTTGTGGGTGAGGTATTCGGCGCAGGGTAAGTGCCGCAAAAGACAGGACGGAAGATACATGGACGGTTTCACCATCATTGACGGCGTCGTGGCGCTGGTCATCGTCTTGTCGGCTTTGCTGGCCTATTCGCGCGGCCTTGTCCGCGAGGCGCTGGCCATCGCGGGCTGGATCGTCGCGGGCCTTCTGGCCTTCATGTTCGCACCGCAAGTGGAACCGCTGGTCAAGGAAGTCCCCGTCGTGGGCGATTTCATCGCCGACAGCTGCGAATTGTCGATGATCGGCGCCTTCGCGGTGGTGTTTGCCGTGGCCTTGATCGCGGCGTCGCTCATCACGCCGGTGTTTTCGTCGCTGGTGCAACGCTCGGCGCTTGGCGGGCTGGATCAGGGGCTTGGCTTCCTCTTTGGCGTGGCGCGTGGCGTGCTTTTGGTGGCCATCGCCTATTTCGTCTATGAAACCGTCATCACCAGCCAGAGCATCGCGATTGTCGATGACAGCCGCTCGGCGCGGGTCTTCAGCCAGATGACCGGCAAGATCGAGGACGGCAACCCCGAACGCGCGCTTGGCTGGATCACCCTGCAATACGAAGAGCTTGTGGGCGCCTGTGATGCCCCCGCAGCGCCCGAACCGGCCGCCGCCCCGACCGAGTGACGCACACCGCGCGGCGGGCGCGGCGCGGCCAGACCTTCAGGACCGATCCGACCATGCCCCAAAGCCCCGTATTCGCCATGATCCTCGTTGCGGTCGCCGGTGCCGCCATCGCGTTGCAAACGCCGATCAACGCGGCCCTTGGCCGGCAGATCGCCAGCACGCTCGGCGCGGCCACGATTTCCTTCGGCGTGGGATTCGTGCTGCTGTTGACGGTGACGGTACTCTATGGCGACGGCGCGCGGCTGGTCGGCGCGCTTCAGGCGCCCGCCGTGCTTCTGACCGGCGGGATGCTGGGGGCGTTCCTGGTCTGGGGAACTCTCTGGGCGGTGCCGGTGCTGGGGGTTCTGACGCTGACGGCGGTGCTGATCCTCGGCCAGATCGTGGCGGCGCTGGTGATCGACCAGCTGGGGCTGTTCGGTCTGGTGCCGCGCGATATCTCGTTGACGCGGGTGCTGGCGGCGGTGCTGGTGGGCGCGGGCGTGATCCTGTCGCGCTTCTGAGCCCGCCGCTGACCCGACGTCAACCGGCATTTGACCCGGATGATCGGCAATCCAATCGAAAGATGATGTGATAGTTTCGTGACAAGTGCCGCCACAGCCCTTATCTAAGGGCCAATTGCGTGACCGGGATTCGGAGCTGCCCCTTGTCCAAGCACATGCCTCCCGCCCATCCCTTCGACGATGACAAGCTGAAGGAAGAATGCGGAATCTTCGGTGTGATCGGGTTGACCGACGCGTCGAACTTCGTGGCCCTCGGGCTGCATGCCTTGCAACATCGCGGACAGGAAGCGGGCGGGATCGTCTGCCACCATCCCGACCACGGGTTCAACTCGGCCCGGCGGTTCGGCTATGTGCGCGACAATTTCACCAAGCAATCGCTGATGGAAACCCTGCCCGGCCCGCTGGCCATCGGGCATGTGCGCTATTCCACCGCCGGCTCCAAGGGGCAGACGCAGATCCGCGACGTGCAGCCCTTATTCGGCGAGTTCGCCATGGGCGGCGCCGCCATCGCGCATAACGGCAACATCACCAATGCCGAAGCCCTGCGCCGCGAATTGATCGAACGCGGCTCGATCTTCCAGTCCAGCTCGGACAGCGAATGCATCATCCACCTGATGGCCCGCTCCTTGCAGCGCACCATTCCCGAACGGATGGAAGATGCGCTGCGCCGGGTCGAAGGCGCCTTCTCGGTCGTGGCCATGACCCGCACCAAGCTGATCGGCGTGCGCGACCCCCTGGGCGTGCGGCCCCTGGTGCTGGGCCAGTTGGGCGATGGCTGGGTGCTTTCGTCGGAAACCTGCGCGCTCGATATCATCGGGGCCAAGTTCGTCCGGGAAATCGCCCCCGGCGAAATGGTCGTGATCTCGGATAGCGGCGTCGACAGCCGCTTCCCCTTCCGCCCGCAGAAATCGCGCTTCTGCATTTTCGAACATGTCTATTTCTCGCGCCCGGATTCGATCATCGGCGGCCGCTCGGTCTATGAGACCCGCCGCCAGATCGGGGTGGAACTGGCCAAGGAAAGCCCGGTCGAGGCCGATCTGGTCTGCCCGGTCCCCGACAGCGGCACGCCCGCCGCCATCGGCTTCAGCCAGCAATCGGGCATCCCCTATGCCATGGGGATCATCCGCAACCAGTATATGGGCCGGACCTTCATCGAACCCACCGAGCAGATCCGCAACATGGGTGTGCGGCTCAAGCTGAACGTGAACCGGGCGCTGATCGAAGGCAAGCGCGTGATCCTGGTGGATGACAGCGTCGTGCGCGGCACCACCAGCCGCAAGATCAAGGAAATGATCCTCGATGCCGGCGCCGCCGAGGTGCATTTCCGCATCGCCTCGCCGCCGACCGCATGGCCCTGTTTCTACGGGGTGGACACGCCGCAGCGCGAAAAGCTGCTGGCCGCCACCATGTCCGAGGACGAGATGCGCGACCACCTTGCGGTCGACAGCCTCAAGTTCATCTCGCTCGACGGGCTCTACCGCGCCGTGGGCGAGGCATCGGGACGCGACAAGGCCTGTCCGCAATATTGCGACGCCTGCTTCTCGGGGGATTACCCGGTGGCGCCGTCGGATCAGATCAAGAACGGGTTCGAGTTGAAGGCCGCCGAATAATCCGGCCCGCCACTTCGCGCCCATCACCCCCGGTTTGCGCTTGACCTCGGCCCCAATTGTGACGACACCCGTGCCATGACCGAACAGATCGCCCTTATCACCGGCGCGTCGCGCGGCCTTGGCTTTGCCATGGCCGAAGCCCTTGCCGACAGCTACCATATCGTTGCCGTGGGGCGCACCACCGGTGGCCTCGAAGAGCTGGATGACCGTATCCAGGCCAAGGGCGGCTCGGCCACGCTTGCGCCGATGGACATCACCAAGACCGACGCCATGCGCCAGCTCTGCCGCTCGATCCATGACAGGTGGGGCAGCGTGGCGCTTTGGGTGCATACGGCCGTCTATACCTCTCCGATGACGCCGGCTGCGCATCTCGATGAAAAGGACTGGGCGAAATCGGTCGAGGTCAACGTCACCGCCACCGGCCAGCTCATTCCCTTCATCGCGCCGCTTCTGGGCGATAGCGGACAGGCCGTGTTCTTCGAGGATGATCGCGCCGGGCAGAAATTCTTCGGCCCCTACGGCGCCACCAAGGCCGCGCAGATCGCGCTGGCGCGCAGCTGGGCCGCCGAAACCGCGCGCACCGGACCGCGCGTCCATGTGCTGCAGCCCGCCCCGATGGGCACCGCCGTGCGCGCGCGCTTCTTCCCCGGCGAGGACCGTGCCCCGCTGGCCGAACCCGCCGACGAGGCGCACCGCCTGCTGACCGCGCTGCGCTGAGACAGCACACCGCCCGAAACCTCTTTCGCAAACGCTTGCCGCAAGCGTGAGCGCCCGCTACACAGGGCGCATTCAGGCAAGAAGGGGCAGGCATTTTGCGCATTCTCATCACCAATGACGACGGTATCAACGCCCCCGGGCTCAAGGTGCTCGAAGAGATCGCGACAGAGCTCGCCGGCCCCGAGGGCGAGGTCTGGACCGTGGCCCCGGCCTTCGAACAATCCGGCGTCGGCCATGCGATCTCCTATACCCGTCCGATGATGATCTCGCAGATGGACACGCGCCGCTTCGCCGCCGAAGGCAGCCCCGCCGATTGCGTGCTGGCGGCCCTGCATGACGTGATGGCCGACAACCGCCCCGACCTGGTGCTGTCGGGCGTCAATCGCGGCAACAACTCGGCCGAGAACGCGCTCTATTCCGGCACGATCGGCGGCGCGATGGAGGCCGCCCTGCAAGGCGTGCGCGCCGTGGCGCTGAGCCAGTATTACGGCCCCGCCATCAAGGACGCCCCCGACCCGTTCGAAGCCTCGCGGGTGCATGGCCTGTCCACCATGCGCGCCCTGCTCGAGCGCGGGGTCTGGACCGATGACGATTACGGCATCTTCTACAACATCAACTTCCCCCCCGTCGCCGCCGCCGATGTGAAGGGCCTGCGCGCCTGCCCGCAAGGCTTTAGGCGGGACATGGGCTTTGGCGTGCAGCCGGTGCATTCGCCCTCGGGGCGGCGCTTCCTGTGGGTCACCGGCGCGCCCCAACAGCAACCCACCGGCGAAGGCACCGATGCCGACCTGAACCTCAAGGGCTATATCTCGGTCACGCCGATGCGCGCGGACCTGACCGCCCATGACGCATTGGAGGCGCTCAAGGCCATCGAATGACCGAGGACGCCACCGATATCGCCGAACGCAAGATGCAGTTCCTCTTCGCGCTGCGCTCCAAGGGCGTGACGGATCAGCGCGTGCTCAACGCGATGGAAAAGATCGATCGCGGCCCCTTCATCCGGGGCTATTTCGCGCAGCGCGCCTACGAGGACATGCCCCTGCCCATTGCCTGCGGGCAGACGATCAGCCAACCCTCGGTCGTCGGTCTGATGACCCAGGCCCTCAGGATCAGCGCCCGCGACAAGGTGCTCGAAGTGGGCACCGGCTCGGGCTACCAGGCCGCGATCCTCAGCCAATTGGCGCGGCGGGTCTATACGGTGGACCGCCACAAGCGCCTGGTGGCCGAAGCCTCCGAGATATTCCAGGCGCTCGACCTGACCAATATCACCGCCGTCACCGGCGATGGCAGTTTCGGATTGCCCGACCAGGCGCCGTTCGACCGTATCCTGGTCACCGCCGCGGCCGAGGATCCGCCCGGCCCGCTCTTGGCGCAACTGAAAATCGGCGGTATCATGGTGCTGCCGGTTGGCCAGTCCGACACCGTGCAAAGCCTGATCCGCGTCACCCGGCACGAAGACGGCTTCGACTATGACGAACTGCGCCCGGTGCGTTTCGTGCCGCTGGTCGAAGGGCTGGGGCGCGACAATTGACGACGACACGAGTTTCATGACGCAGCCCCGGACAACAGGGGCGCATATCGAGGACCTGATCGAGATGACCAAACCCCTTCGCTCTGCGCCGTTCCTGGCGGGAACCGCGTTTCTGGCCCTGGCCGCCTGTGGCGACCAACCCCTGGATTTCGACCTGCGCGGCAATTTCGGCAATGCCCCCAGCACGGCGCAGGCCGCCGTGAACGCCACCGCCTCGCGCCCGCAGCCGGATGCGCGCGGGATCATTTCCTATCCCGGCTACCAGGTGGCCGTGGCGCGGCGCGGCGACACGCTGGCCAGCCTTGCGGCACGGATCGGCGCCGACCCGCAGGCGCTGGCCCGGTTCAACGGCATCCAGACCGGCGACACGCTGCGCGACGGCGAGGTGATCGCCCTGCCGGGCCGTGTCCCCGAAAGCGCCAGCGGCCAGGTGGACATCGCCACGCTGGCCGGCGACGCGATCAATTCGGCAGCCGAACCCGCCTCGGTGCAGACCAGCACGCTCGAACCCGCCGCCCCGTCCGGCCCCGGCGGGGTCGAACCGGTGCGCCACAAGGTCGAACGCGGCGAAACCGCCTATACCATCGCGCGGCTTTATGACGTGTCGGTGCGCAGCCTGGCGGATTGGAACGGGCTTGGCCCGGATTTCGCCGTGCGCGAAGGCCAGTACCTGCTGATCCCCGTCGCCCTGCGCGACAGCCGCGCCGCCGAGGCAGACAGCTCGACCCCGCCTCCCGGCGCGGGCTCGCCCACGCCCGAGCCGCCCTCGGCCTCGCAGCCCCTGCCCCGCGAAACCACCGTACCGGCGGCCCAACCCGTCGAAAGCGTCGCCCCGGACCTTGGCGCCAGCCAAACCGCCGCCGCCAGCGCCGCCCGGATGAGCTTTCCGGTGCGCGGCGACATCATCCGCGACTACAAGAAGGATGAATATGACGGCATCAGCATCGCCGCCAGCCCCGGCACGCCCGTGGGCGCCGCCGCAAGCGGCGTCGTGGCCGCGATCACCGAAGACACCAACGGCATCCCGATCATCGTGGTCAAGCATGCCGACAACCTGCTGACGGTCTATTCGAATATCGACGGCGTGGCGGTCAAGAAGGGCGACCAGGTGAAACGCGGCCAGAAACTGGCCGAGATCCGCCGCGATGGCCCCGCCGCCCTGCATTTCGAGGTGCGCGACGGATTCGACAGCGTCGATCCGACGGATTACCTGGGGTGATCACCAGGGGCTGATCATCAGGGCCTGATCATCAGGACTGGGCGCGGATGGCAGGCGGCGGATTGGGGGCCAGCCCCCAAACCCCCGGGATATTTCAGGCCAGAAGAAGCCGCAGCCGCCCTCAGAGAGCGACGCCGCGCCGGCCTGCAAGATCGGTGAAATACTGCCAGGCGACCCGGCCCGACCGCGCCCCGCGCGTGGCCTGCCACTCGATCGCCTCGGCGCGCAGGTCGGCGTCGTCGATCTCGATGCCATAGGCGTCGCAATAGCCCCGGATCATCGCCAGGTACTCGTCCTGGCCGCAGGGATGGAACCCCAGCCACAGGCCAAAGCGATCCGACAGGGATATCTTTTCCTCGGCCGCCTCGGAGGGGTTGATCGCCGAGGAGCGTTCATTCTCGATCATGTCGCGCGGCATCAGGTGGCGCCGGTTCGAAGTGGCATAGAACACCACGTTGTCGGGCCGGCCTTCGATGCCGCCATCCAGAACCGCCTTGAGCGATTTGTAATGCTGGTCGTCATGGCTGAACGAGAGGTCATCGCAAAACAGGATGAACCGGGCGCGGCTGCCGCGCAGATGCGCCAGAAGCCGGCTGACCGTGGGCAGGTCCTCGCGCTGCAATTCGACGATCTTCAGAGGGTGGCCCTCGGCCCGCACGGCGGCATGCACCGCCTTGACGAGGCTCGATTTGCCCATCCCCCGCGCGCCCCACAAGAGCGCGTTGTTGGCCGGCAGGCCGCGCGCGAAATGGCGGGTGTTCTCGAGCAGCGTATCGCGCGAGCGGTCGATGCCCACCAGAAGGCCCATATCCACCCGCGCCACATGCGGCACCGGCTCCAGCCGGTCGGGCTCCACGTGCCACACGAAGGCGTCGGCTGCATCGAGATCGGGGGCGGCCAGCGGCGCGGGCGCCATACGCTCCAGCGCCGCCGCGATACGGTCAAGCGTGTCGCTCACTTGGGTTTGTCCTCGTCTTTTCCGTCCGTGTCCTTGGGGCCTGTGTCCTTGGGATCCGTGTCATCCCCTGCCTCGCGGTCGAACGCCTCGAGCAAAGGATCGTCATCGAAATCCTCTTCGCCGTAAGGATCGCGGGCGGCATCGGGGCGGTCGTCACGTGCAGCATCCGCCGTGTCGTCATCCTCGTCCTCGTCGAACCACAGCCCTTCGGCGCGCAGCTTCGCCTCGCGCTTGGCCTCGACCCGGCGCACGAGGAAGATCGAAATCTCGTAAAGCCCGTAGACCACCACGAAGAGGATGATCTGCGTGATCACGTCGGGCGGTGTCACCAGGGCCGCCAGCAGCAGGATGCCCACCACCGCGTATTTGCGCACATTGCCCAGGCCTTCGGCACTGACCAGCCCGGCCTTGCCCATCAGCGTCAAGAGCACCGGCAGCTGGAAACACAGCCCGAAGGCCACGATGAACTTGATCGTGAGGTTCAGGTATTCCTGCGCCGACCCCTGGAACACCACGCTCAGCGGTGCGGCATTCTGCGGATCGCCCGGCAGCGCCTCGCCGCCCGAGCCGAATTGCTGGAAGCCCAGGAAGAAATCATAGGCCAGCGGCGTCACCACGTAAAAGGCAAAGGCCGCGCCCAGGAAGAACATGAAGGGCGACGCGATCAGGAAGGGCAGGAACGCGCCCTTTTCCGATTTGTAGAGCCCCGGCGCCACGAACCGCCACATCTGGTTGGCGATGAACGGGAAGGCCAGGATGAAGCCGCCCAGAAGCGACACCTTGATCGCCACGAAGAACCCTTCCTGGGGGCTGATGAAGATCAGGTCGCAATCCTGCCCGCGGCTGGCCAGCACGGCGCAGAGCGGATCGGTCAGGAAATTGAAGATCGGCGTGGCAACCGTGAAGCAGATGACCATGCCGATGAGAAAGGCCACCACCGATTTGATCAGGCGGTTGCGCAGCTCGGCCAGGTGTTCGATCAGCGGCGCCGAGCTGTCTTCGATGTCGTCACTGGGGCTCATGCCTTGTCCTTCGAGGATGACCCGGCGGGCTGATCCTTGGCCGGCTCTGCGGCGGCGGCCGCGTCGGCCTTGGCCTTGGCCTCGGCTTCGGCCTTTGCCTTGGCTTCGGCGGCATGACGCGCCTCGGCCATTTCAGCGGATTTCTGGCGGATCTTGTCGGCCTGGGCCTGGCGTTCTTCGCTCAGGGGGCTTTTCTTGGGTCCGGCCATCGTATCCTGGGTGAAGGTATCGGTCGCGGACTTGGCGGTCTTCTTGACCTCGTCCATGGCGCTGCCGATCGGGTTGGAGGCCGTCTTGAAGGCCTTGGACACGTCGCTGACCCCCGCCTCATCGGCGGCGTCGTTCATCGCCTTGCTGAAATCGCGGGCCATGCCCTTGGCCTTGCCCACGAAATTGCCCACCGCCCGGAACATGCCCGGAAGGTCCTTGGGGCCGACGACGATCAGCGCGACGATGCCGATCACCAGCAGCTCGGTCCAGCCCAGGTCGAACATCTAGGTGTCAGACCTTGTCTTTTTCGTCTTTGGGCGTGACGTCCTTGGCGGTCTCCGAGGCGTCGTCCTTGTCGTCCTCAAGCTCCTTGGTGCCTTCGGCAACGCCCTTCTTGAACGAGGTGATGCCCTTGCCCACTTCGCCCATCAGCGACGAGATCTTGCCGCGCCCGAAAAGCACCAGCACGACGACGGCGATCAGCAGAAGGCCCGGAAGGCCGATATTGTTCAGCATGTCTCAATCTCCCAATGTCGGGGCTCGTTTCTGCGCGTCCCCGGGAATTTCGTCAACCGTATCTAAGCCTTCACGGCGGCGGTTGGAAGGACGAAAAAAGCCCGGCGGCCCACAAATCGGCAAAAAAGCTCTCTGGCGGGGCGGATCAGCCGCGCTTGCCCACCGGAAAGACAAAGCAGCGGTCGCGCCGGATCATCAGCCACAAGGGCTTTCCCGGCCCCGGCAGGAACACGTTGGGCACGGTGGCGCGCAGGATCGAGCCGTCATGGTCCATGCGGAACTCCACAAGGCTTTCGCTGCCCATGAAGCGCGCGCGCTGCACGATGCCGCGTGCGGCGGTGCCCATCTCGATCGTCGGATCGGGGCCGCGCCCGGCGCGGTCGAAGTCGATCTTGACATGCTGGGGGCGGATCACGATCTCGACCTCGTTGCCTTCATGCACCCCCGGCGCCAGGAACTGGCCAAAGGCGGTCTGCACAAGCGATCCCTGAACGCGGCCGCGTATGATGTTGATATCGCTGAAGAATGCCACCGCATCGCGATCCACAGGCGCATTGTAGATGTTGTAGGGCGCGCCTTGCTGCACGATCCGGCCCTGGCGCATCAGCGCGATCTCGTCGGCCATGCGCATCGCCTCTTCGGGCTCGTGGGTGACCAGCAGCACGGCGGTTTCCTGTTCGCGCAGGATATCCAGCGTCTCGTCGCGAATCCCGTCGCGAAGCCGGTTGTCCAGCCCCGAAAACGGCTCGTCCATCAGCATGATCGACGGGCGCGGCGCCAGCGCACGGGCCAGCGCCACGCGCTGTTGTTCACCGCCCGACAGCTCGTGGGGGTACTTGTCGCCATAGGTGCCCAGGCCCACCCGCGTCAGAAGCTGGTCAACACGGCGGCCCATCTCGGCCTTGTCGCCCGACAGACCGAACGCCACGTTCGCCCCCACCGTCAGATGCGGAAACAGCGCGAAATCCTGGAACATCAGCCCGATATGGCGCCGTTCGGGCGGGACGCGGAAACTGCGGTCGCAGACCAGCGACCCATCCACCCAGATCTCGCCCTCGTCCTGCATCTCAACCCCGGCGATCATCCGCAGCGTGGTGGACTTGCCGCAGCCCGACGGCCCCAGCAGGCAGGTCACCTGCCCCGGCATGACCCTGAGCGAGACGTCATCGACCACGCGCCGCCCATCATAGAGCCGCACGAGATTCTTGATTTCCAGACGCGGTGTTGCTGACTGCACCTTGGCCTCATGTCTTTCCGATCAAATTGATCGGATTTATCCCCGGGGCAAATAGCAACCCTTGCGCAGGGGCGCAAGACGGCACGTCAGGCGCGCGCGCCCTCAGCCCGCCAGCGCCCGGTCCAGATCGGCGATCAGGTCGCCCGCATCCTCGATCCCGATCGACAGCCTGAGCAGGTTTTGCGGAATGCCGGTATCCGGCTCGATGGTGGCGCGATGCTCGACCAGACTTTCGACCCCGCCAAGCGATGTGGCGCGCTGGAACAGCTCGAGCCGCCCATTGACGGCCAGCGCATCCTCGCGCCCGCCCCGGACCAGCACCGACATCAGGTAGCCGAAGCCGCCGCACATCTGGCGCGCGGCGATCTCGTGGCCGGGATGGGCCGGCAGACCGGGATAAAGCACCCCCTCGATGCCGTCATGCGCATCCAGATGCCGGGCGATGGCAGCGGCGTTGGCGCACATCCGCTCCATCCGCAACGGCAGCGTGCGCGCGCCCCGCATCAAAAGCCACGCCTCCATCGGGCCCAGAATCGCGCCCGCATCATGGCGGTCGGCCTCGATCATCGCCCAGACAGGCGCGTCGGCATCGCGGCAGGACAGCACCCCCGCCACCACATCGCTATGGCCGTTGATCGCCTTGGTGCCCGAATGCATCGAGATATCGGCCCCCAGCTCCAGCGCCCGGGTCAGGACCGGCGTCGCCGCCGTGCCATCCACCGCCAGAAGCGCGCCCGCGCCATGCGCCAGATCGGCGGCATGGGCGATATCCACCACCTTCAGCCACGGGTTCGACGGCACCTCGATCCAGACCAGGTCGGCGGGCGTGGCGCAGGCCGCCTCCAGCGCCGCGCCATCGGCGGCATCCACCTCGTCCAGCGTGATGCCGCGCCGCGCGCAGAAGTCCCTGACCCAGACCGTCGCACCCCAGTAGATGCCCGATTGCACCACGACGCGCCCGCCTCCGGGAACCGTGCGAAACAGCGCCGCGATCGCCGCCATGCCCGACGGGAACAGCAGGCTTGCCGCCGCCCCCTCCAACCGGCGCAGCACCTCTTCGGCCTGCCGGATCGTGGCGCTGTGATCGCGCGCATAGACATTGCCGGGCACCAGAAGCGCGTTGTCCGCCCCCCGCCCATAGGTGGTGGCCATGCTGATGCCGGGCACGACACCGCCATCGGCGGCATTCTTGGCACCCGCCGCCTGCGCCGCGATGGTCGCGGGCTTCAGATCATCGTCTCGCATATAGCCTCTCTTTGGTGGAACAGCCGCCCCGGACCCCAGCCTTGCGCCTGCGCGCCCGCGATCCGCAGCATGTGCCACAAGAGCGCCTGATTCGAGCTGATGACCGGCACGCCCAGTTCGGCCTCCACATCGTCGATCACCCCGAAGGTGCGCAGGTTGGTGCAGCTGGCAAAGACCGCCTCCACCCCCGGCGCGCGCCCCGCCTCCAGCATGGCGGCGCGGGTGCTGGCCTCGGTGATCCGCGCCACGGTCCAGTCGTCCTTCTGGCCAAAGCTGACCTCGCTCAGCACCTCGATACCCTGCCGGCCCAGATAGGCGCGCATTTCGGCGGTGACACTCTGGACATAGGGCGTGACCAGCGCGATCCGCCGCGCGCCCACCGCCTCCAGCCCCGCCAGCACCGCGCTGATCGGGTTGGTGACCGCAACGCCCGGATGCACCGCCTGCACCGCCGCCTCGACCGCCTTCGGACCGATCACCGTCGACGCCGAGGTGCAACCATAGCCCACCGCCTGCAACCCCTGCGGCAAAAGCCCCGCCGCCGCGGGCAAGGCCACCTCCATGGTGCGCAACTGCTCGGGCGTGACATCCGGCTGGGCCGGGATGCGCGTGTGCATCAGGTTCGCCGCACGCCCCGCCAGCAGCGCGCGCGCCTCGTATTCCAGCGTCTCATCGGTGCTCAGCACGATCAGCCCAAGCCGCAGCCCCGCACCCGCACCCGCATCCAGCGCATAGTCCATCATCCCGCCTCCTGCCGTTCGGGCCGGCTCAGCGTGCCGCCCGCCACATTCGCCCTCACCCCCGTCGTGCCGGGGCACGAGGTGGGCAGCCCGCGCGCCACCCGCACCGCCAGATGCGCAAAAGCCTGCGCCTCAAGCATGTCACCGTCAAGCCCCGCCGCCTCGACCGGCTCGACCGGGCAATCAAGGCCAGCCGCCAACATCTCCATCATCACCGGGTTGTGCCGCCCGCCCCCCGTCACCAGCACCCGCTCGGGCGGCTCGGGGCAATGCTCCATCCCGCGCAGCACCGCCGCCGCACTCATCGCCGTCAGCGTCGCCACCGCATCGGCATCCTCCAGCCCGGCGACCTGCCCGATCATGCCGGCAAACGCGTCGCGGTCCAGCGACTTGGGCGGCATCCTGTGGAAAAACCCGTCCTCCAGGAACCGCTCCAGCGCGCCCTGCGCCACCCGTCCCTGCCGCGCCAGTGCGCCGTCGCGGTCAAACGCCTCGCCGCGCCGGGCCTGCATCACATCGTTGATCGGCGCATTGGCCGGCCCCGTATCAAAGGCCAGCAGCGCGCCCTCCTCCTCGGGCCTCGCCTTGCGCGGATCGACCCAGGTCAGGTTGCCCACCCCCCCGAGGTTCAGGAAGGCCAGCGGCGCCTCGGCCCCGATCCACTGCGCACAGGCGAAATGATAGAACGGCGCCAGCGGCGCGCCTTCGCCGCCCAGCCGGATATCGGCGCTGCGGAAATCCCAGACCACCGGCAGGCCAAGACCCTGCGCCAGCGCATCGCCATCGCCCAGCTGATGCGTCCCGCGCCCCTGCGGCTCATGCGCCAGCGTCTGCCCGTGAAAGCCCACCAGGTCGATGCCCTCGAACCCGCTCAGCGCCTCCAGATGGGCCGCCTGCACCACCTCCAGCGCCTCCTCCAGGTCCTGGCCGGGCCAGCGCCCCAAGGCGCGCGCCAGCACCGCGCGTTCCGTCTCGGAATACGGCCTGTAGCGGCTTGGCCCGAAGCCGAAAAGCCGCATGCCATCGGTCTCGACCACAGCGGCATCCACCCCATCGAGCGACGTGCCCGACATGGCCCCCAACGCCCGGATGCGCCCGGCTGGCAATTTGGCCTGCAACATGGCCTTTCCCTTCGCGATCAGCGTGCCTATACATGCCGCGCAATCAAAGCCGGGACAAGCGATATGACCTACCACCCCAAGTCCGAATTCCTGCGCGTGATGATCGAGCGCGGCTTCCTTGCGGACTGCACCGACCTGCAGGCGCTGGATGACAGCCTGACATCGGGCACGGTGACGGCCTATATCGGCTATGACGCCACCGCCAAATCGCTGCATGTCGGCCATTTGCTGAACATCATGATGCTGCGCTGGCTGCAGAAAACCGGCCACCGGCCGATCACCCTGATGGGCGGCGGCACCACCAAGGTGGGCGATCCCTCGTTCCGCTCGGATGAACGCCCGCTGCTGGACGAGGCCCAGATCGCCGAGAATATCGGCGGCATGCAACAGGTCTTCGCGCGCTATCTCGACTATGGCGACACCGCCCCCGGCGCGCTGATGCTCAACAATGCCGAATGGCTCGATGGCCTGAAATACATCGAGTTCCTGCGCGATATCGGCCGGTATTTCTCGGTCAACCGGATGCTCAGCTTCGAATCGGTCAAATCCCGGCTCGACCGCGAACAATCGCTCAGCTTCCTCGAATTCAACTACATGATCCTGCAGGCCTATGACTTCCTGGAACTGAACCGCCGCTATGGCTGCACGCTGCAGATGGGCGGCTCGGACCAGTGGGGCAATATCGTCAACGGGATCGACCTGACCCGCCGCGTCGTCGCCCACGAGGTCTATGGCCTCACCTCGCCGCTGCTCACCACCGCCGACGGGCGCAAGATGGGCAAATCGGCGGGCGGTGCCGTGTGGCTCAATGCCGACATGCTCTCGCCTTACGAATTCTGGCAGTTCTGGCGCAACACGCTCGACGCCGATGTGGGCCGGTTCCTCAAGCTCTATACCGAGCTTCCCATCGAGGAATGCAACCGCCTCGGCGCGCTGTCCGGGTCCGAGATCAACGCCGCCAAGATCATCCTCGCCAACGAGGTGACGACCCTCCTGCACGGCGCCGACGCCGCCCGCACCGCCGAGGCGACCGCCCGCGAAGTGTTCGAAAAAGGCGGCGTGGGCGATGACCTGCCGACCCTCGAACTCAGCATGGACGAGCTGGCCGACGGCATGTCCATCGTGCAGCTTTTCGTGCGCACCGGGCTTGCCAAATCCGGCAAGGACGCCAAACGGCTGATCGCCGAACAGGGCGCGCGGATCGACGACGCGCCGCTGACGGATCAGGGGCTGATGATCGACGCGGCGGCCCTCGCGTCACCGATCAAGCTCAGCGCCGGCAAGAAACGCCACGCGCTGGTCAAGCTGGCATAAGCCCCGCGCCCCCTGCGGGCCGGGGTCTTGATCGGCGCGACCGGCTGGGGCACAACCGGCAGACGCCCCCCCTGCGCGGGGGGCCTTGTGAACTTGTATGGGCGTTTTGTGCCCGAAGGGTAACGGTACAGCCATGGCACGGCCCAGGAAAAAGACCAAGGCGAGGATGTCCGCAAAAGAGCTCGAGGCCAAGGGCGCCCTTTTCCTGAAACATTTTCGCGCAGGACAGTTCGAAAAGGCGCTGGCACTCTGCCGGGCGATGATCGCCCAAGGCGTCAAGCGCCCTGTCGTCTTCGCGGATGCCGGTGTCTCCGCCATCAAGCTCGGGCTGTGGCACGACGCGATCACCTATGCGACGCGCGCCCAGGCATTGGACCCCAACCATATCGGCAGCCTCGACACGCTGTCCCATGCCCATGGCGCCTTGCGCCAATGGCCCCAGGCCGCGCAAGCAGGCCATCGCGCCCTGCGCCTGCGCGATGCCTCGGTGCCTCACGAGGCACCCTGCGCCACCCTGCCCCTGTCACCCTGTCCCGCCACCGCCGACAAGGACGTGATCGCCTTTTCCCTGTTCGGCGGGTCATCGAAATATTGTGAAACGGCGGTGCTGAACTGCATCGACCAGCCCCGGATCTATCCCGGCTGGCTCTGTCGATTCTATGTCGATGACACGGTGCCCGATGCGATCCTGACGCGGCTGGGCGACAATGGCGCCGAGGTGATCACGGTCCCCCCCGAGATGCGCAAATGGCCCGGCCCGATGTGGCGTTTCGCGGCCTATGACGCGCCGGATGTGCGCCGTGTCATCTTCCGCGATGCCGACAGCGTCATCTCGCAGCGCGAGGCAGGCGCCGTGCGCGACTGGATCGCCAGCGGCCGCGCCTTCCACGCCATGCGCGATGGCGGCACCCATACCGAATTGCTGCTGGCCGGTCTGTGGGGCGTCGTCAAGGGCGCCCTGCCGCCGATGACCCAAATGATCGAGGCTTATCTTGCCACGCCCGTTAAGAACGCGCATTTCGCCGATCAGTTTTTCCTGCGCCACCACGTCTGGCCCTTCGCCCGGCAAGATATCCTCCAGCACGACTCGGTCTTCGGCTTCATGGACGGCATCGCCTTTCCCGAAGGCCCCCACCGCGACGATTTCCATGTCGGCTATGCCGAAGGCTCTCCGTTCCTGTCCTTCACCAGCGCCCTGCCCGATGGCAGCGATGTGTTCTGGGAAATCCGCACCGCGCAGGAGGATCCGCCACGCACGATTTGCCGCTATCCCGGCTTGATCCGCGATGGCCAGCTGCAGGCGCATGTGCCTGCGCGCTACATTGCCCGGCTGCGATCCGGCGACTGGGCCTTGCGGCTCGACAAGGCCTGAACCCGCGCCCGAGCCAGCCGCTGCGGACCATCCGGGCGACGGCGATCAGCGCCCTCGCAATGGCGAGTTGTGTACGGAAGGGACACAAATCCCGATACCGGGACCGAATTTCGTACCAAACGGGAGTTGGTTTCGTACGAACCCTACACAAACCGGCTGCGCTCAGCGCCGGTCCTGCAGCGCCTCTTCCAACAGGCCGCGCACCGTCTGCCGGTCCACATCCGAGGTGACGAACGCCTCTCCGATGCCCCGTGCCAGGATGAATTTCAGCTGGCCATCGACCACTTTCTTGTCCTGCGACATCAGCTCGAGCAGCCCATCGGCACCGGGCAATTCTCCTGCGATATCAGATAGATCGGCCTTCATGCCCATGGCTTTCAGATGGGCGCGCACGCGGCTCGGGTCTTCCTGCGAACACAGCCCCATCCGCGCCGACAGCTCGAAGGCCAGCGCGCAGCCGATCGCCACACCCTCGCCATGCAACAGCCGGTCCGAATACCCCGTCGCCGCCTCCAAAGCATGACAAAACGTATGCCCCAAGTTCAAAAGCGCCCGATCCCCCTGTTCCGTCTCGTCCCTGACGACGATCTCGGCCTTCATCTCGACCGAGCGTTTCACAAGGTGGATCCGGGCCTCCATATCGCCCTCTGCGGCACGTGAAGAATAATCTTCAAGCCACTGAAAGAATTCATAATCTCCCAGAAGTCCGTATTTGACGACCTCGCCGTAACCGGCCAGGTAATCGCGCTTCGTCAGGGTGTTCAGAATGCCCGTATCGGCCAGCACAAGGCTGGGTTGATGGAACGCGCCGATCAGATTCTTGCCTTGCGGCGCGTTGATCCCGGTCTTGCCGCCCACCGAACTGTCCACCTGCGCCAAAAGGCTGGTCGGCACCTGCACGAACCGCACCCCCCGCCGCAACACCGCCGCCGCAAACCCCACAAGATCGCCGATCACCCCGCCGCCAAACGCGATGACGATGTCCTGACGCTCGATCTTTTCAGCCAGAAGCCATTCCACAACCCGTTCGAAATGCGGCCAGGACTTGGTCGCCTCCCCTTGCGGAAGGGTCATTACGGTTGTGGAAATACCTTGCGTTTCCAATCCCTTGCAAAGCGTTGTTAAATGAAGCTCCGCGACATGCGCATCCGCCACGATCGCCACGCGCGGGCGTTTGAGCAAGGGCGCGATCAACGCGCCCGACCGGTCCAGCAAACCGGGTCCGATATGGATATCATAGGCCCGGTCATCCAGGGGCACGTGGACAATTTGCGTCATGTCAGACCCTCCAGCACATCCTCACGCGTCATCAGCGCCTCAAGCACCTTTTCCGCCATCACATCGATTGAATACTCCGGCTGCGCCGTCACCGTCAGATCCGCCTCCTGGTAAAACGGCAGCCGTGTCTCATACAGGTCCCGCAGCGTCCCATAAGGATCAGCTGTGCGCAGCAAGGGCCTGGTATCCTTATGTTTTACCCGACTCCAAAGCAGCGCCAGATCGGCCTTCAGCCACACCGAAACACCTTTGCGCGAAATGAGTTTTCGGTTGCGCTCGGCCAGGAACGCCCCGCCGCCCGTGGACAGGATGCCCCGTTCACCCTCCAGCAACCGGTCGATCACCTGCGTTTCACGGTCCCGAAAAAACGCCTCGCCATCGCGCGCAAAAATCTCCGCGATGCTCATGTTGGCGGCCTGTTCGATCTCGGCGTCGGAATCAAGAAACGGAACGGCAAGACGCGCCGCCAAAGCCTTGCCCACAGCCGTTTTTCCGGCCCCCATCATGCCCACCAGCACGACCGTCTTCTTGAGCTTGTACCGCTCAGGCACAGTCACTTTTGTCGCTCCCTTGGCAATAATTCGCGCTTTGCCACTGAATGACGTGATCTTGCCAAAAAGGCCAGTTATAAACATGCAAAAATACTGAAACAGACAGGCAGGCCGCATATGCTTAGAGTGATCAAATGGCTGTTCTACCTCGCCATTCTGGCGTTTATCGCACTTGTGGGCTATGCTTACATCGGCCCGTTTTTCGGGGCCGACTTTTCACCGCCGACGGAAGAAATTCGCCGGGACATCATCCTTGAAACTGAGTGACGCGCTGATCCTTGGTCTTCTGATTGCCCCCGGCGCCGCGGCACAGCAGCCGCTGTCGGCGATCGATTGGCTGGACGGGTCGGAAGCCGTCGGCATCGCCGCCCCCCGCATCGAACCGATCGGCCTTCCCCCGCAAGCCTCGGGCGTGGAAACACCCGAAGTCGAGGTCATGGCGCTGGATACGGCGCGCTCCGATGCGGTCGGGCTGCTGCCCGCCTCGGTCACCGGCCTGCCCGTGGACCTTTGGCAAGCCAGCGGCGAAGCGGCGATTGTCGCGCTGCTGGAGCGTCTGTCCCCCGAACCCCTTCCCGCCATTCAGGCGCTGTATTACACCCTTCTTCTGGCCGAAGCGGACCCCCCGGCAGATGCCGGAACCGATGGGCGTTTTCTCAAGGCGCGGGTTGCGGCACTGGAAACCTATGGCGCCACCGACCCGGCCCTTGCCCTGATCGAGCGTGCCGGCCCCGCAAGGCCCGCGCTGTTCGATACCTGGTTGAACCTGGCGCTGTTGGCCGGCACCGAGACCGAGGCCTGCAAGGCGCTGGCAGACCGGCCCGCCCTCAGCGACAGCTATGCCGCGCGCATCTTCTGCATCGCGCGGGCGGGCGACTGGCACACCGCCGCGCTGCTTTATGAAACCGCGCTCGGGCTTGATCTGCTGTCGACAACCGAGGCAAGTCTGCTTGCCCAGTTTCTGGATCCCGAAACGGTCGACGGCAGCCTGGCATTGGCCCCCTCGTCAGCGATCACGCCGCTGCTGTTCAGGCTCTACGAGGCCGTCGGACAACCGCTGCCGACACAAGGATTGCCGCGCGCCTATGCCTCGGCAGACCTGCGCCCCAGTTCCGGGCTGAAGGCGCGTCTCGAAGCGGGCGAACGCCTTGCCCATACCGGCGCCCTGCCCCCGAACCGCCTGTTGGGTCTCTACACCGAGCGGAGCCCCGCCGCATCGGGCGGCGTCTGGGACCGCGCCGAACTCATCCAATCCTTCGATCAGGCCATGACCCGCGAAAACCCCGGCCCGATCGCCGAGATCCTGCCGGATGCATGGCAGATGATGCGCGATCAGGGGCTGGCGATCGTGTTCGCCGAATTGTACGGCGAAGCCCTTGCCGATATGGACTTTCCGCCGAAGACAAGCGCCCTGGCCTTGCGGATCGGCTTGTTGTCATCGGCCTATGAAAGCATCGCCACGCGCGCGCAGTCGCTGGACCGGACCGAAACATATCTTGTCGGGCTTGCACGCGGCGCGCCGCCCGCGTCGCTTGCCGATAGCCCGCTGAAACAGGCAATCAGCGCCGCGTTTTCGGCCACATCGACCCCGGCCGATCAGGCGGCCCTGCTGAAATCCGGAAAGCTGGGTCAGGCGATCCTGTCGGCGGGATTGCAACTGGATCGGGCCGGGATGCGCGGGTTCGAGGACATCACCTCGGCGCTGGCCACCTTGCGCACGGTCGGGCTCGAGGAAACCGCGCGCCGCGCCGCCCTTGAACTGCTGATCCTGGAAAGCGGCGCATGAGTGATGGCCGGCACTGGATTTCCGCCTTTCTCGAGGCACAGGCCGCAGAACTGGGCGCGGCGCAGAACACCTTGCAGGCCTATGCTCGGGACCTGAATGATTTCCACGGGTGGCTGGCTCGTCAGGGCGACACGATCGACAAGGCCGACCAGCGCCGGATCGAAGCCTATCTTGTGCATTGCGATGCCCAGGGGCTGGCCCGCGCCACCCGCGCAAGGCGCCTGTCGGCCATAAAGCAACTGTACCGCTTCGCCTTCGAAGACCGTTTGCGCAGCGACAACCCCGCCTTGCAGATCAAGGGGCCGGGACGCGACCGCAAACTGCCCAAGACGCTGAGTGAACAAGATGTCGGTCAGTTGCTCGACGCCGCAAGGGCGCATGGCCGCACCACAGCCGACACGGTGCGCAACACCTGCTTGATGGAACTGCTCTATGCCACCGGGATGCGCGTGAGCGAACTGGTCTCGCTGCCGGTTGCGGCGGCGCGCGGCAACCCGCAGATGCTGTTGATCCGTGGCAAGGGCGGCAAAGAGCGCATGGTGCCCCTGTCGGATGATGCCCGCGAGGCGCTTGTGGCGTGGCTGAAGCTGCGGGACACCGCCGACGCCGCCGCGCGCAAGGCTGGCAAGCCCGCCTCGGCGTTCCTGTTCCCGTCCTCGGGGCAGACCGGACATCTGACACGGCATCGGTTCTACATGCTGATCAAGGAATTGGCGGTGGCAGCGGGTATCTCGCCTGCCAAGGTGACGCCTCATACGCTGCGGCATGCCTTTGCCACGCATCTGCTGGCCAACGGGGCGGATCTGCGGGCAATCCAGACGCTTCTGGGTCATGCCGATGTCGCCACGACCGAGATCTACACCCATGTCCTCGAAGCCCGCCTGCGCGATCTGGTCCAGACGCATCACCCGCTGGCGGTCGCCTCGCGGCGCAAGTCGGGCGGCAACACGTCCTCGGACGGCCAGTAGCCGCTGCCGAGTGCCAGGTGATAGCCTTGGGTGAGGCCCGCGCGCTCCATCGCGTCCCGGGCCGCGACATGGTCATAGTGCAGCGCCTCGATCCGGGGCACGCCCCCCTCCAGCACGGCAAAGCGCGTCGCGGTCCGGCCATCGTTTGGCGGCATGCCGATCGCCCCCGCATTGACCCAGTCGGTGTGGCCGATACGGCGGATGAACGGAAGGCCGCAATGACCGGCAAACACCATGTCGACAGGGCCATGGGCGGCCTCGATCGCGGCGATTTCCTCGGCGAATGCGTGGTCCGGCGTGGTGGGCCAGAGAAACCGCGCCACATCCTCCACCCCGCCATGCAGAACGGCGCAGCGCCGACCGTGATGCGTGAACAGAACCAGCCGGGGCAAGGCCGTCATCCAGCCGCGCGCCTCGGCGTCGAGACTGGAGGCGGCATGGGCGAACCAGCCAGCCGAAAGCCGGTCGCAGGTACTGCCCGGCGCAAAGCCGCATCCGCAGGCATCTTCCCCCGCCGCCAGCTGGATCTCGCAATTGCCGGCCACCACGGCGCAGCCCGCATCGCGCAGCGCCGCGACGGTCGCCGCCGCATCGCCGCAATAGGCCACGACATCCCCCGTGCAGATCAGGCGAGATGCGGCAATCCCCTCCTGCGCGGCCCGCCCAAGCAGCGCCTCGACGGCCTGCAGGTTGGAATAGGGTCCGCCGAAGATCAGCACCGAGCCGTCCAATTCACCCAAATCTCGGACATTCATCGTCATTCATCCCTTGATTGCCACGCAGGCCGCCCCCATAACCCTACTGAATAAAGGGACCCCGTACCGTATGGAACCATCTTCACCGATACTTGATGCCGCGTTCTGGATCACATCGGCATCGATCCTGTTGCTTCTGGTCATGTCGGGCTTTTTCTCGGGCAGCGAAACCGCGTTGACGGCGGCCTCGCGCGGCAAGCTGCGCGCCCGCGCCGACAAGGGCGAAAAAGGCGCGGCCCGCGCCCTCACCATCACCGAAGACAACGAGCGGCTGATCGGGTCGGTCCTGCTGGGCAACAACCTGGTCAACATCCTCGCCACGTCGCTGGCGACGGCGATGTTCACGCGATTGTTCGGGGAATCCGGCGTGGCCCTGGCCACACTGGTGATGACCCTGCTGGTGCTGATCTTCGCCGAAGTGCTGCCCAAGACCTATGCCATCACCAATGCCGAGGCCGCGGCCTCCAAGGTGGCGCCGGTGATCCAGGTGGTGGTCAAGGTCTTTTCTCCCGTGGTGGGAGCGGTGCGCTGGATGGTGCGCGGGGTGCTGCGTATCTTCGGCGTCAAGACGGACCCCGACAGCCATATCCTTGCCGTGCGCGAAGAAATCGCCGGGGCGCTCTATCTTGGCCATTCGGAAGGCATCGTCGAAAAGGAAGACCGCGACCGCATCCTTGGGGCGCTGGACCTGGGCGAACGCGCCGTCGAAGAAATCATGCTTCACCGCAGCCAGATCGAGATGATCAATGCCGAGGACGACCCCGAAGCGATCCTCGAGCAATGCCTGCAGTCCAATCACACGCGCCTGCCGGTCTATCGCGACGATCCCGACAACATCATCGGGGTCGTGCATGCCAAGGACCTGCTGCGCGCCATGCACAAGCTTGTCATGGGTGGGGACGGATCTCGCAACCTGCTGAAATCCTTCAACATATGCGACGTGGCGATGAAGCCCTATTTCGTACCCGAGACCACGACGCTTGACGATCAGATGCGCCAGTTCCTGCGCATGCGCAGCCATTTCGCGCTGGTGGTGGATGAATACGGCACCCTGGAAGGGTTGATCACGCTCGAGGATATCCTCGAGGAAATCGTTGGCGAGATCACCGATGAATTCGATCCCCACGCCGAGCATCCGATCCGGAAAAGCGAGGATAATCAATTCCTTGTAGACGGCGCCATGACGATCCGCGATCTCAACCGCGCCACCGACTGGAACCTGCCCGATGACGAGGCCAACACAATCGCCGGCCTGGTGATCCACGAAGCGCAGATGATCCCCGAGGTGAACCAGGTGTTCAACTTCCACGGCTTCCGCTTCGAGGTGGTCGCCAAGGCCGACAACCGGATCACACGGCTGAAAGTGCGTAAGATCTGAGCCGCCCGCCATCCCCCTGAAAACACGTAAAAAACCGCTTCGGTAAAACGTCGGTATCACGTCGGTATCGCGTCGGTGCGCCGCACCGAAACCGCCGCCCCCGGCTTCCGGCTTCTTCTGGCCGGAAATATCCCGGGGGGTCCGGGGGGCTGGCCCCCCGGCGCCCGGCCCCGAAGCGCCTTACGCCCGGAGTTTTTCACCCTTGGGATCGAAGGGCGGCTCGTGCAGGATCCGGCCCTTGTGGGGGCGCCCCAGCACCATGACCTCGACCGCGTCGCCGGGGGCCGCCTCGCCGTGCCGGACATAGCCGAGCGCAAGGCTCATGCCCACGGTATAGCCATAGGTCCCCGAGGTGACCCGACCCACCGGTTTGCCCCGGCAGATGATCGGCTCGCCGCCGGTGGCATCGGCATTCGACGCGGTGACATCCGCCTCGTCGAGATGGATCAGCACCAACTCTTCGCGCGGGGTCCGGGCCATTACCTCCTCGGCGGCGGATTTGTGCAGGAAGTCCTTGTCCATCTTGCACAGCGCCGCCAGCCCCACCTCTTGCGGCCAGTATTCGGGGCTGTATTCGCGCGACCATGACCCGTAGCCCTTTTCGACGCGCATCGACATCAGCGCGCGCGCGCCCACGGGGCCCGCACCAAAGTCCTTGCCCGCCTCGAGCAGGGCCGCATAGAGCGTCGCCTGGTCCTCGGTGGCGCAATGCAGCTCCCAGCCCAGATCGCCGGTGAAGCTGACCCGCAAGGCCAGGCATTCGACCCCGCCCAATTCGATGCGCTGCGAGCGCATGAAGGGGAAATCCTCGGTGGCGAGCGACGCATTGGTCAGGCGCTGCAACAGGTCGCGCGATTTCGGCCCGGCCACGTTGAAGCCGCACATGGCCTCGGTCATGCTTTCGAAGCTGGTGCCTTCGGGCAGCGGCACCATGTCGAAGAAGCGCTTGTGATAGCGCTCGGCCATGCCCGAGGACACGACCCAGAATTCATCCTCGGCGGTGCGGGTGACGGTGGCGTCGCCCGCGATCCCGCCCCGCACCGAAATCAGCGGCGTGAGACAGGACCGTCCCACGGATTTCGGCATCCGGTTGGCGAAAACGGCGTTCAGCCACTCCTCGGCCCCTGGTCCCTTGACCCGGTACTTGGCGAAGTTCGAGATATCGATTATCCCTGCGCGTTCCCGCAGCATCCGGCATTCCGCCCCCACCGGTTCCCACCAGTTCTGCCGGGTGAAGCCGTTGGTGTCGCTGGCGCCCGGTGCCTCGGCGAACCATTGCGGATGCTCCCAGCCATAGTTGAGGCCGAACACGGCACCCATGTCCTTTTGCATCTGGTAGACGGGGCGCGTGCGCAGCGGACGGCCCGCCGCGCGTTCCTCGTTGGGGTAATGGATGGCGAAGCGGTGGGCATAGACATCCTCGACCTTGGCCATGACGAACTTGCGGTCATTGGCCCACAGGCCAAAGCGCGCGATGTCCCAGGGGAACATGTCGTATTGCATTTCGCCTTCGATGATCCATTGCGCCACCATCAGCCCCATGCCGGCCGATTGGCTGAAGCCCGGAATGATGCCGCCGCACATGAAATAGTTCTTCAATTCCGGCACCGGGCCCAGGATCACGTTGCTGTCGGGCGACCAGATCATCGGGCCGTTGATCACCCGCTTGACGCCGGCTTCGGCGGCGACGGGCACCCGGTCCATGGCGCGCATCACGTTTTCCATGATGCGCTCCAGGTCGTCGGGGAACAGATCATGCGCGAAATCCAGCGGCGTGCCGTCCTCGGCCCAGAATTTCATGTCACGCTCATAGGCGCCGATCAGCAGGCCCTTGCCCTCCTGGCGCAGGTAATATTCACCGTCACGATCCGCGACCGATGGCAGGCGGCGGTCCATCGCGTCGATCTCGGCAATGGTTTCGGTGACGAAATACTGATGTTCGGTAGGTTGCAGCGGCACCTCGATGCCCGCAAGTTTCGCCACTTCACGCCCCCAGAGGCCCGCGGCATTGATCACCCATTGCGTTTCGATATTGCCTTTCGGCGTCTCGACGATCCAGGTGCCGTCGGGTTTCTGGCGGGTGGCCGTCACCGGCGTGAAGCGGTTTATCTCGGCGCCGCGCTGGCGCGCGCCCATGGCATAGGCGTTGGTGACGCCCGAGGGGTCCACATTGCCGCCATCGGGTTCCCACATGATGCAGCGGATCCCGTCGAAATTGACCAGCGGGTGTTTTTCCTCGGCTTCTTCGCGGGTGATCTCGGAAAAGTTCATCCCGTAAAGCTGCGCCTTGGCGGCCTGCAGGCGAAGCTGATGCTCGCGCGCTTCGGTCTGCGCAAGGTAAAGGCTTCCGGGCTGGAACACGCCGCAGGATTGCCCCGTCTCGCTTTCCAGCTCCTTGTAGAGGTTCATCGTGTAGTGCTGCAGCCGGGAGATATTCGCGCTGTCGTGCAGGCCATGGATGTTGGCGGCGGCATGCCAGGTCGATCCGCTGGTCAGCTCGTCACGCTCCAGCAGGACGACATCGCTCCAGCCCAGCTTGGTGAGATGGTAAAGAATGGAGCATCCGATAACGCCCCCGCCGATGACGACGGCCTGTGCATGGGTTTTCATGTCCGGTCCCTTGACTGTTCTAGGCCCACCGTGACGCCGCGCGCGGCGCGCGTACCGCTGGTTCCCGACATCATTGGTCGCCACGCTGCAAAAGTCGTATTGGTTTGCGACAGGATTTTTCACTTTCCGGCAGGGGGCGGCCAAAGCGACGCGATATGGCGGCGCCGCGCGCGCGAGGCGCAGTCCACTTGCGACATGAGCTGTCGTTTCCCGACATGCCCGACCCGCCCCCGCACCGCAGGCTGAAGCCGGAGCGGATCTGGAGGGGCGAGGCATGAAAACCACCACCCGGGTCGCCGTGATCGGCGGCGGCGTCGTTGGATGCAGCGTACTGTATCACCTGACCAGGCTGGGCTGGAGCGACGTGATGCTTCTGGAGCGGTCCGAGTTGACCAGCGGATCGACCTGGCACGCGGCGGGGGGCTTTCACACGCTCAATGGCGATACCAACATGGCTGCGCTGCAGGGCTATACGATCCGGCTCTACAAGGAGCTGGAAGAGATCACGGGCCTGTCCTGCGGGCTGCATCACGTGGGCGGCGTGACCCTGGCCGACGATCGCGACCGGTTCGACATGCTGCTGGCCCTGCGCGCCAAGCACCGCTACATGGGGCTCGATACCGAGATCATCGGCCCCGAGGAGATCGCCCGCATTGCGCCGGTGACCGACACCCGAGGCATCCTGGGCGGGCTGTACGATCCGCTCGACGGGCATCTCGACCCGTCGGGCACCACGCTCGCCTATGCCAAGGCGGCCCGCATGGCCGGCGCCGTGATCGAGACCCATTGCCATGTCCACAAGACCACCCCACGCACCGATGGCAGCTGGGACGTGGTGACCGACAAGGGCACGATCCACGCCGAGCATGTGGTCAATGCGGCAGGCCTGTGGGCCCGAGAGGTGGCGGCGATGGCGGGCGTCTACCTGCCGCTGCACCCGATGGAGCATCAATACATCGTCACCGACGAGGTGCCCACGATCGCCCGGATCATCGCCGAGGGCGGCGAGCACCCGCATGTCATGGATCCCGCCGGTGAAAGCTACCTGCGCCAGGAGGGACGCGGCCTGTGCATCGGCTTTTACGAGCAGCGCTGCCGTGCCTGGGCGGTGAACGGCACGCCATGGAGTTTCGGGCACGAGCTTCTGCCCGATGATTTCGACAAGATCGAGGACAGCATCGCCTTCGCCTATCGCCGCTTCCCGGCGCTTCAACAGGCCGGCGTGAAATCGGTGATCCACGGCCCGTTCACCTTCGCCCCCGATGGCAACCCGCTGGTCGGGCCGGTGCCGGGGCTGCGCAATTACTGGTCGGCCTGCGCGGTGATGGCGGGCTTCAGCCAGGGGGGCGGCGTCGGGCTGATGCTGGCGCAATGGATGACGCAAGGCGAATGCGAGCGCGACGTGAGCGCCATGGACGTGGCGCGTTTCGGCGACTGGATCACGCCGGGCTATACCCGCCCCAAGGTGATCGAGACCTACCAGAAGCGGTTCTCGGTCTCCTATCCGAACGAGGAACTGCCCGCCGCGCGCCCCTTCCGGCAAACCCCGATGTATGACATTTTCGATGGGATGGGCGCGGTCTGGGGCCATCAATACGGCCTCGAGGTGGTGAATTACTTCGCCCAAGGCGACGCCCCGCGCGTCGAGACGCCCAGCTTCCGCCGCTCGAACGCCTTCGAGGCTGTCGCCCGCGAGGTGCGCGCGGTGCGCGACGCGGTGGGCATCAACGAGCTGCAGAACTTCGGCAAATACCTGGTGACCGGCCCCGCCGCGCGCGACTGGCTGGATCATGTGATGGCCGGGCGCATCCCCGCCCCCGGGAGGCTGGCGCTGACCCCGATGCTCAGCCACAAGGGCCGGATCATCGGCGATTTCACGGTCTCGTGCCTGGCCGATGACCGTTTCCAGCTGACCGCCTCCTATGGCGCGCAGGCGATGCATATGCGCTGGTTCGCGCAGAATGGCGCGGATGGCGCGGCGTTGCAGAACATCTCGGACCGGCAGACCGGCTTCCAGATCGCGGGTCCAAAGGCGCGCGCGGTGCTGGCGGCCACGACCGATGCCCCGGTCGCCCAATTGCCCTTCATGGGCGTGATGCGCGCCTGCCTTGGGCCGGTGGACTGCCTTGTGCAGCGCGTGAGTTTCACGGGCGATTTGGGCTACGAGATCTATTGCGATCCCATGGCGCAGAGGGCCTTGTGGCAGGTGCTGTGGGAGGCCGGGGCGCCGCATGGCATGCGCCCCTTCGGGATGCGCGCGATGATGTCGCTGCGGCTCGACAGGTTCTTCGGCGCCTGGCTGCATGAGTACAGCCCCGATTACACGCCTGCCGAAACCGGGCTTGACCGCTTCATCGCCTGGGGCAAACCCGCCGATTTCATCGGCCGCGCCGCTGTCGAGGCAGAGCGCGCAGCCGGACCCGAGCGCAGCCTCGTGGCCTTCGAGGTCGCGGCTGATGACGCCGATGTCCATGGGTATGAGCCGGTCTGGATCGACGGGCGCGTCACCGGGTTTTGCACATCGGGCGGCTATGCGCATCATAGCGGGGTGTCGATTGCCTTGGCGCTGGTGGACAAGGCGGCCCTGCAGGCCGGCAACCGCATCGAGATCGAGATCCTTGGCCGCATGTGCACGGCGCGCCATCTGCCAAGGCCCCTCTTCGATCCCGATGGCAGCCGCCTGCGCGGATGAGCGCGCGCCGGGCACATCGGCACTGGCAGGATGCCTCCGGCGGGGATATTTTCAGCCAGAAGAAGCCACGGGCGCGCCTGGTCGTTTCTTCTGGCGTCAAATATCCCGGGGTGAATTGGCCGAAGGCCAAGAGGGGCAGAGCCCCCAACAGGCAACGGAGGCCGCATGTGTGAGGTTGTCATCGTGATCCCCGCCGCCGGCGCCTCGTCGCGGATGCGGGGGCGCGACAAGCTGCTGGAAGAGGTCGAGGGCATGCCCCTTCTGGCGCGGCAAGCCGCGATGGCGGCACGCACGGGATGCGCGGTGCTGGTGACCCTGCCGGAGGGGGGCGGCGCGCGACATGCGGTGCTGGGCGATGATCCGGCCGTGGCGGTGACCTGTCTGGAGGATGCCCCCGAAGGGATCGCCGCCTCGATCCGGGCCGGGGCGCGATGGGCTGCGGGTCGCCGGGCGGATGGGCTCATGGTTGTGCTGGCCGATCTGCCGGAGCTGGAAAGCGCCGACCTCGAACGCATGGTAGAGGGCTTCGGCCAGGCGCCCGACAGGGTTCTGAGGGCCACCGACATCACCGGGCGCGCAGGCCATCCGGTGATTTTTCCCGCCCGCCTGTTCCCGGCCCTGGGCCGAACCGAAGGCGATATCGGCGCGAAGACCCTCCTGCGCTCGGAAGATATCCGCACCCTGCCCCTGCCCGACCGGCGCGCAACGACCGACCTGGACACGCCCGAGGCCTGGGCCGCATGGCGCAAGGCCAAGGCCAAGGGCCCCTGAGGCGCGCCGCGATCAGCGGCCGATGACGATATCGGCGCGCAGCCCCCCGAGGCGCTGGCTTTCGCCAAGCCGGACCGTGCCGCCATGCGCCCGGGCGATATCCATCGCGATCGACAGCCCAAGCCCGACCCCCGTCCCGAGGTTCTGGTTCCGCGCCGGTTCCAGCCGCGCAAAGGGTTTCATCGCCTCGGCCCGGCTTTCGGGCGGGATGCCGGGGCCGTCATCCTCGACCCGGATGCGCAGCGAGCGGTTCGTCAGGAGCACCGAGAGTTCGGCCTTGCTGCCGTAGCGCACCGCGTTGTTGATCAGGTTTTCGATGGCACGTCGCATGCCCCCCTCGCGCAGCGCGACCTTGCCGGTGCCATCGCCCTTCACCTCGACCAGCGTGGCCGGGATATTGGCGCGCGCGCAATCCTCGACGATGCGGCGCACCAGCGCCACCGGGTCCATCGGTTCGGGCTGGCCTTCCTGGGCGCCTCGGGCGAAAGCGAGGAACTCGTCCAGCAGGCGTTCCATGTCGGCCACGTCCTGCTGCATCGGGATGCGGTCCTCGTCCTCGAGCATCGACAGCCCGAGTTTCAGCCGGGTCAGCGGCGTGCGCATGTCGTGGCTGACCCCGGAAAGCATCAGGGTGCGCTGTTCGATCTGCCGCTCTATGCGGGCGCGCATGTCGAGAAAGGCATGGCCGGCGGCCCGCACCTCGACCGCGCCGGCGGGGCGGTAAGGCTCGTGTCGGCCCCGCCCGAAGGCTTCGGCCGCACGCGCCAGCCGGGTGATCGGGCGCAACTGATTGCGCAGGTAGAGATAGGCGATCACGGTCATCACCACGCCGAAGAACACCATGTTGACGAAGAGCTGATGCGCATTCGACGCCGACACCCGGCGACGATCGAATTGCAGGCGCCAGATGCCGTCATGCTGCTCCATGTAGAGGACCACCGTGTGATCATCGGGCAGCTCGATCACCCGCAATGCCGGCAAAAGCGCCTCGAGCTCGCGGATCACGATGATGCCGGTGAAATCGAACCAGCGGCGCAGATTGGCCCTTGGCAACGCATCCGTCGGCACCGGCTGCACGGCGATCTGCAGCGTCCGGGCCAGGCGAGAGCCGCCGACCTCGGACGCGCTCTGGCCATTGTCGAGAAGTGCGCGCACCTCGCGGCTGGCGGTGCGGGTCATCTGTTCGGTCACGCCTTCGAAATGGCGCTGGATGAACACCACGGCGACCACCAGAAACAGGCTGACCACCGGCAGGAGCAGGATCAGGACGGCCCTGCCGAAAAGGCTGCGCGGCGTATATGATTTGAGCCAGTCGAAGGTCATGCGTTAACCTAGACGCAGCGCCGCACGGAAGGAAGACCCATGACGCCCCAATCAGAGTTCAACCCGCCCGTCGGCAGACCCGAAGACCTGGGGCGCGGGATACGGCGCATCGTGGCGCCCAACCCCTCGCCGATGACCTTTCGGGGCACCAATACCTATCTGCTGGGCGAAACCGAGCTGGCGGTGATCGACCCCGGCCCCGAGAGCGCAGCGCATCTCGAGGCGATTCTGGCAGCTGTCGGCCCGGGCCAGCGGATCAGCCATGTGCTGGTCACCCATGCGCATCTGGACCACGCGCCGCTGGCCCGCCCGCTGGCCGAACGCTGCGATGTGCCGGTGCTGGCCTATGGCGACGCGCAGGCCGGGCGCAGCGCCGCGATGAGGCGGCTGGCGGCCGCCGGGCTGCAAGATGGCGGAGAAGGCATCGATCACGCGTTTCGGCCCGATCGCTGCCTTGCGGATGGCGAGACGATCGAGGGCGACGGCTGGTCGATCACGGCCCATTGGACCCCGGGGCATCTTGGCAATCACATGTGCTTTGCGGCGCGCGGGGCGATGTTCACCGGGGACCTGGTGATGGGCTGGGCCAGCTCGCTGGTATCCCCGCCGGACGGGGACCTGACGGATTTCATGGCCTCCTGCGCGCGGCTGAGGCGCCTGCCAGCCGAGGTCTTTCATCCCGGGCACGGCGCGCCGATCGATGCGCCCGAGGCGCGGCTGGAGTGGTTGATCGCGCACCGGCTGGCGCGCGAGGCGGCGATCCTGGAGCAGCTGGCGCAGGGCCCGAGCGATGCCCAAACGCTGGCGCGCCGGATCTATACCGAAACGCCACCCGCCCTGCTGCCCGCCGCCACGCGCAACGTCTTGGCGCATCTCATTGATCTTTATGGGAAAAACAAGGCGCGCCCGCTGGACGATCTGTCGGCGACATCGCGGTTCGACCTGCTGTGATCGCCGGCAGGCATACGCGTGCATTTTTTGTGACAATCCCTCTGGACGTCCCCAGAAGCTATTGCTATACGGCCCCCGTGTTCCGGCGTAGCTCAGCGGTAGAGCAGTTGACTGTTAATCAATTGGTCGTAGGTTCGATCCCTACCGCCGGAGCCAAAATCTCAAGCAAATACAGCGATGTGCTGCGCATCGAGGCGGTCTTTCGATGTACCGCGCCCGGTGTGGATGCGCTGGCATAGCCCGCATCGCGAGCTGCAGCGAGGCCGGGTTGCATCGGTGATCCTGCACCATCCCGGGGATCGTTGCAGGTGCTCAGGGCGCGCGGCCTGTTTTCATTTGTGGACCGAGTGACGCGGGCGCCTGCGGGGCATGACACCTGTGGCCGTTCGGGGGCGAGGCCCGGTCTGCGCGGTTTGTTTTCGCTCAAATACGGTTGGACAACCCAAGGCTGCCATTGCGGCGCTCGGCCTGCAATTGTCCAACGGTCGCGAAAGAGAGTGCCGAGGCGAGCGCCAGATCATGAAGGTCGAACGCGTTCTTGCTGTCACTCTCGAAATTGATCGCGCCGACGACGTCGCCGCCACTGATCAGCGGCACACAGAGCTCGGATTTTATGGACGCATCGAGGGCCGCATAATCAAAGACGAGGTCCAGATCGTTCTCCAGTCGCGACCGGCCTTCTTGAAGGACCGAATGCACGATGCCCCTGGCAGAGACGAGAACCGCGTTCACCCGGTTCATGTCAACGCGAAAGCGGTCATCGTCCATGCCGCCGCGGCAATGCGAATAGATCAGTGGCCTGCCATCGAGGCTGCGTTTCAGGATGATGGCGCCGCGCCTGTAGTTCAGGCGCCGACTCAAGACCGTGTGCACCGTATCGAAGGCCGCGAAGACATCCGTGCCGTCGGCAAGCAACTGGCCGCATTCGATGCTGATCATCGCCTTTTCTTCAGCCGAGGGACCGGTCTTCGCAAGACCTTGGGACGGTGTGGGACCGGGCCGCGCAGATATCTTGCCGGGAACGCGCGGCGTCTTCACCGCGCGCAGTTCAAGCGCCGCCGCGAGGGTGTCGGATGGCGCTTCGCCGAACTGCTGGCGATAGTGCTGCGCAAAGCGCCCGAGGTGATGAAGCCCGCTGTCATGCGCCGCAGAGCTCACGCTGGTTCCGTCCTCGGCCGCGAGGAGCAATTGTCGGGCCCGTCGCAGGCGCAGGTTCAGAAGCCATGTGCCGGGCGTCGTGTCCAGACCCTTCCGAAAGGCGAGCTGCAGTGCCCTCAGACCCACACCGGCAACCCGTGCGGCATCGGCCGGGGACACGTCCCTGTCGTGGTGGGCAGAAAGATATTCGGTCGCCGTCGCGAGGATCCTCTCGCTGGTGCTTCCAGCTGCTGCGCCTCTCTTCACTGTCCAGTCCCTTTCGATGCCGACTTCATGCTGCGCATGTCAGTAGACGTGAAAACGGTCATGGCACTCATACGACACGGGCAGACTGACAAATTTTCGCGATCTGGACAACTGTGGTTCGTGATGCGGATTGCGGCACCCGAAATTCCGAACCAACCTGTCCAGAACGGGTCCGGATCGACTGTTGGACGACCGCATGCCTTTTTTGAGGCTGTCATGCGTCATCAGGGCCTTGCATCGCCTGAGATCCGGGCGCGCCGAAGACGTATTTTTATAACCTGTGCATTCAAACACCGAGACCGACATCATGACACGTCCGACAAACGCAAGCATCTGCGCTTGGGCCGCTGTTGCCGTTCCGCCTGCGCCCCTGTGCCGCCGGTCATCGGCAGCGCCACTGCCTGCTGCTGTGTCGGCTTCCGAAAGTGAGGGCTCATGACGATCACGATTTTCCTTGCGAACGCCCTCGGAGCGACCGCCGCGCGTGTCTCGACCCGCGTTCTCGTCTTCTGCCTCGTGGCGACGAACGTGTCCGCGCAGGGGCCGGCTTCTGGTCCCTGCGCGGAGATGGCAACCGTCCCTGCCCCGGTTGCCGAGGCGCTTGACCGGTTCCTGCATTCGACGATCGATCCCGAAGCGCCGAGGAGCCCGGTCGAGGGGTACGGCACGGGAGCCGTACTTTCGGTGACCGGACCGGGATGGCGCTATGTCCGAGCGGTCGGTGTCATCGCTCCCGAAAGCGATGTGCCGATGACCTGCGACATGCCGTACCAGATCGGCAGCGCCACCAAGATGATGACCGCGACGGTCCTTCTTCAACTGCATGAGGAGGGCGCGCTGTCGGTCGATGATCTTCTGTCGGCGCATCTGCCGGACACGGCCGCAGCGCTGCCGAACGGCGATGTCATCACGCTTCGTCAACTGGCGAACCATACCGCCGGGGTGTTCGATTACACCAACAATGCCCCTGACGGCACGCCCGGAGTGATGGTGGGCGACCTGTCGGACAGCGCCATGATGAGCATCGGTTACACGCCTGCCGCGTTGGTTGCCTTCGCGGTCGATCATGGAGAGCCCACTTTCGCCCCCGGAGCGGAGGGTGCCTGGCTTTACAGCAACACCGGCTACGTGCTGATGGGCCAGATCATCGAGCGGATCACCGCAAAGCCACTGGAGAGCGTTTTGGAAGAACGCATCTTCGGGCCGCTTGGCATGTCGGACAGCTTTTTGTGGAGCGACGTGCCGCGACCACATTTCGGACTGCCACGGTCCTTCTTCACGCCACCCTTCGAGATCGAATCGACGGATTGGAACATGTCGCAGGGCTGGGCGGCAGGGGCGGTGATCTCGACCGTGGATGACATGTCGGTCTTCATTGCAGCGTTGCTGGAGGGTCAGCTGTTCGACGACCGGACCACGCTTGACATCATGCAGGACACCGTGCCGACCGGCAGGTCGTTGATGCCGCAATACGGGATCGGCCTGATCGAGATCAGCCCGGGCCTTTGGGGGCATGGCGGCCAGACGCTCGGGTTCGTGTCCGACACCGCCTACATCCCGCAGGAGAACGTTTCGATCGTCGCATGGACAAACTCCGCGCGCAGCATTGCGGGCCATGCCGGGCTTGAGGTGTCGACCATCCTGAAGCTGTCCGGGATCATACCGGAATGACCGTCGCGCCGGTCAACAGGCGCCGTGCCCCATCCGGCCAAGACAACACGAGAGAAGACAAAGACATTCACAAGCAAACACGAGGAGCAATCACCATGATCAAACCTGCAACCGGACTGTTGGGCCTTGCGCTTTGGGCGATGGCTGGATGCGTCGAAACCACCGGATCCGGCGGGACGCCGGCGACACCAGCGACGCCGACCCCGACGGCAACTGCGAAATCCGGCGGAGGGGCCGATATCCGCTTCGCCAGCGGCTGCTGGATCACCTACGATGCCGCAGGCAATCGCGGGGGGCATGTCGGCGCATGTACCGATGCCGAGTTCGCCAGCGCGGACCGGGCAGCGGCCCGGTTTGTCGGGGGTGCAGCCGCACCCGCAAGTGTTGCCTCGGACGATCTGTCGGCCTTTGTCGGCGCCCGCGCGGGCCAGGCAGAAGGCGGTTTGACGGCGCGCGGATATCAACCGACCCGCACAGAGGGCCTGACCACCTACTGGTTCAACAGGGCCACCGGCAGTTGCGCGCGGATCGTCACGTCGAACGGCCGATACGAGTCCGTGACCATGGTGCCCGCCGGCAATTGCTGACCTGAAAGGGAGGCGGACCATTGCGCAGAGCCTTTGCCGTTTCCTGCGGCATCGCCGTCATCGGAGCGCTGATGCTGATGGCTTTCGGGCTGATCGGATCGCATGTCGACAGCGACAGGATCCTGCGCGAGCCGTTCGCCCTTCTGCCCATCGGGGTTCTGTTGCTGGCCTTGGGCGGCATCGGAGGTGTCGCATCTTTCGTCATGTTGCGTTTGCGACCCTCGCGGACGCGGTAATGATTGGCTTGGTGTCCCCAATTTCAACCCATCCGGCTTTGACAGACCGGATAGAGAGCATGAGAGTCAAAATGAAATTTCTCAACAGACTAGCGTTTTCATGTGCGCTCCTGTTCGCGGGTGCGGCAGTGGCGCAGGAGCCCATTGTCGAGCGTGTACAGTTCCCCGCAGGCCAGAGCGGCACGACGATCCGCGGCAGCCTGCAGGGCTATGAAACCGTCCAATACATGCTTGGCGCCTCGGCAGGGCAGCGCATGGTGGTCGACATGACCACCTCCAACCCGTCCACCTATTTCAACGTTTTCGCACCGGGAGATGCACCGGGCGGGCTGAGTACGGCACTGTTCAGCGCGGCCATGAGCGGGCTGACCTATGACGGCGTTCTGCCTTCGAGCGGCGATTACATGGTGCAGGTCTTCATCAACCGCAACGCGGCACGCCGCAACGAATCCACCAGCTACACGCTGGAGATCCGGATCGACGGCGCGGCGACCGGCGCGGGCCGGGATTATGCCGACGGACTGTCCGGCGGTCCGGATTACTGGGAGGTGACCGGCGTTTCGGGCAGCCTCAATATCCGCGCCGCACCATCGACCAGCGCACCGGTTCGATCCGGCCTGCTGCGCGGCTCGGTGGTGCGGAACCTCGGATGCCGGATGAGCGAAGGCCGTCGCTGGTGCGAGGTCGCCCAGGTCGGCGGCAGCATCACCGGATGGGCCGCAGGCGAGTACCTTCGGGAAGCCGCGCCACCGTCACAGGCGACCGTGCCTTCGGCCGGTTCGGGAGGGGCATCCGCCGCCAACCAGTTGCTTGCCGACGCGCATGTGGCCTGCATGCGTGACGTCACGAAGGTGACGAACAATCCCAACGTGTCGGTCCTGCGATCCATGTTCTCGGAGGCGGGGACCGAAGTCATTGTCGGGGTCGGTGAGCAGAACGCGCCCTGGCGCTGCATCGCGTACCGCGACGGCACCACCGGAGGGATCATGTCGATGACCGACGAGGGATCGCTGTAAGGGCATTCTACGAAAGGCGTGGCCGATATGTCGGCCACGCTGACAGGCATGCGTAAAGCTCGGGTGGACAGGGATATCGCGCATGCACCACGTCTTGCGACCAGAAAGACGGCGCCGCCTGTGACCCGTGTCACAAGGCGACTGATGGATGGCCGACCGCCCTGCCCGGCCCTGTCGGCGGTCCTGTCACCGACCGGCGACGGTTCAGGCAAGAGGCCGTGACCGGGCCGATCCTGCGGGACTGGCGGCGCTCTGCGGACGCAAGGGACGGCTTGCCAAGATCCGCGAGCTGTCCTTTCGGTCCACGCGAAACGGGGCAAGCGGGGCTGACATGACCTGCGCACGCAATGATCGCCAAAAGCCACATCGGTTTTTCTGCTGGCGGTCAAATACTCCTTTTGGTTTGTTCGCCGCGAAGATCGGCTTTCGAGATCGATTCGTCGGGCCATGGGGACGCCATGACTGCGCGTGACGCCCTGCTATCCCTTTGAGGCAGGGCCGAAGGCGTTGACGTCGGTGGATTGTCCTTTTCTGTCTTGGCAAACTCTGCTCAACTGGACCACTATCGCGCGCACCACGCGCAACACGGGGAGAAAAGAACAAATGAACAAGCTTGCACTGACACTGGCCTCGAGCCTTCTGGGACTGGCCTCGATGGCGACAGCCGAAGTGAAGGTCGGCATGATCGTCACGCTATCGGGTCCGCCTGCGGCACTGGGCCAGCAAGTGGTCGACGGGTTCCAGTTGGCGATAGACGATCTTGACGGCAAGCTTGGCGGCCAGGCGGCGACGGTGATCGTCGAGGATGACGAGCTCAAGCCCGAGGTTGCGCTGTCGAAGGCCAACAGCCTGGTGGAGAGCGAGCAGGCCGATTTCGTCGTCGGCACGGTCTTTTCCAACATGTTGCAGGCGGTGTTCCGTCCGGTGACGGAATCCGAGACCTTCCTGATCAGCCCGAATGCCGGCCCCTCGACATTCGCGGGACGCAACTGCAACCCGTATTTCTTCGTCACCTCCTACCAGAACAACCAGAATGCCGAAGTCATGGGCGCGCATGCGCAAGCTGCCGGCTTCAAGAAAGTCTTCATGATCGCGCCGAACTACCAGGCGGGCCGCGACAACATGGAAGGCTTCCGCATGCATTACGAAGGCGAGATCGTGGACGAGGTCTATGTCCCGCTTGGACACCAGGATTACTCGGCCGAAATCGCGCGCATCGCCACATCGGGTGCCGATGCCGTCTTTGCCTTCACCCCCGGCGGGATGGGCGTGCGGTTCGTGCGGCAATTCCGCGACAGCGGCCTGGCGGACAAGGTGCAATTCATGTCGGTCTTCACCACCGACGAAACCACCCTGCCCGCCCAGAAGGACGCCGCCGAAGGCTTCCTGGCCGCAGGCAACTGGGCGCCGGACACGGCCACCGATGAAAGCACCGCCTTTGTCGCCGCCTTCGAGGCCAAGTACGGCTATGTCCCCGGCGGCTACGCGATGCAGGCCTATGATGCCGCCATGCTGATCAACAGCGCGGTCGAGGCCGTTGGTGGCGATCTGAGCGACAAGGACGCGGTGCGCGCGGCCCTCAAGGCGGCGGAGTTCACGTCGCTGCGCGGGGATTTCGCGTTCAACACCAACCACTATCCGATCCAGGATTTCTATCAGCTGTCGGTCACCGAGCGTGAGGACGGCGCATGGGTGACCTCTGTGGGCGAGAAGATCTTCGAAGGGTACGAAGACAGCTTTGCCGCAGAATGCAGCATGTAAATCACCAGCTTCGTGTCGTGTCCCGGGCCTGCCCGGGACCGGCACGGGCCGCATGATCCAACATGTCCACAACTCTGATCCTGATCCAGGTCCTGAACGGGCTTCAACTCGGGGTGATCCTGTTTCTGATCGCCGCCGGGTTGACGCTTGTGTTTGGCGTGATGGGGTTCATCAATCTTGCACATGGGGTGCAATACATGGTGGGCGCCTATCTGGCCTATTGGGGATATGGCGTCACCGGAAGTTTCGTCCTGGCCCTGCTGATGGCGCTGCCGCTGGCGCTGGTGATGGGGCTGATATTGGAATTCCTGATATTCCGACATCTTTACGACCGCGATCACCTGTCGCAGGTTCTGGCCACGTTCGGCGTGATCCTGTTTCTCAACCAGTTGGCCAAGGTCGTCTTCGGGCCGGCATCGCTCAGCGTGCCGCCGCCCGCTTTCCTTGATTTCTCGTTCACGCTGGTCGACGGGCTGTTGTACCCGGCATACCGGATCGCGGTGATCGTGGCCGGCCTGCTGGTGGCGTTTGTCCTTTGGCTGGTGATCACCAGAACGCGGATCGGCATGCTGATCCGCGCCGGCGCCACGAATCCCGACATGGTCTCGGCGCTTGGCGTCAATGTGCGGCTGCTTTTCATGGTGGTCTTCGGCTTCGGGGCGATGTTGGCCGGGTTCGCCGGCGTGATGGCAGCGCCCATCTTCTCGGTCGAGCCGGGCATGGGGGACAACTTGCTGATCGTGGCCTTCGTGGTGATCATCATCGGCGGGGCGGGATCCATACGCGGGGCGTTTGTCGCGGCCTTGTTGGTGGGGCTGGTCGACACGCTTGGCCGAACGCTGGTCACCGATGGCCTGCGCCTGATCATGGACGCCTCGGCGGCCAACCAGATCGGACCGGCCATCGCGTCGATGCTGATCTATGTCCTCATGGCGCTGGTGCTGTTCTGGCGGCCCGAGGGACTGTTTGCGGCGAGGGCGGCACGATGAGCGGGGCACCGCAGGCCACGGCGGCAGCCACGGCGCGACCGCGCTCGGCCTTTTTGGTGGCGGGCGTCATCTTTGCCGCGCTGGCCCTTGTTCCCTTCATCGCCGAAGTCGCGGGCGGCGCATACCTGACTTCCCTCGCGGTCAGGGCCATGATCCTGGCCATTGTCGCGATCTCGCTGGATCTGCTGATGGGTCATGGTGGCCTGGTCAGTTTCGGCCATAGCGCGTTTGTGGCCATCGGCGCCTACTGCGCCGGGATCATGCTGACCGAAGGCATTTACGAGATCGCCGTGATCCTGCCTGTCGCAATCGGGGCTGCCGCGCTCTTCGCCCTGGCCAGCGGTGCGGTTTGCCTGCGGACCTCGGGGGTGTCCTTCATCATGATCACGCTGGCCTTCGGGCAGATGGTCTATTTCGCGCTCGGCTCGCTGGCGCAATACGGCGCCGATGACGGGTTAACCCTCTGGTCGGCGCCTGATGCGCTTGGGACCAAGTGGCTGGCGTCGAAAACCGGCGTCTACGTGACGGTCCTGATCGCGCTGATCGGGGCATGGGCGTTGGTCCACCGGATCACCGGATCGCGGTTCGGCAGGGTGTTGCGCGCCGCGCGACAGAACCCGGCACGTGTGGCGTCGATGGGCTATTCGGTCTTCAGGTATCGGCTGACCGCCTACGCGATCGCCGCGATGATCGCCGCGGTGGCAGGTGTGCTTTGGGCGGTGCATGCGTCCTTCGTCAGCCCATCGCTTGGATCCTGGCAGCGCTCGGGCGATTTGATCGTGATGGTGGTCCTTGGGGGCATGGCCACGCGCAACGGCGCGCTGATCGGCGCGCTGTTCTTCATCGTCATCGAAGAGGTGCTGTCATCCATCACCCATGACTGGCGGTTGATCTTCGGCCCCCTGCTCATCCTGATCGCACTTTATGCGCGCGGTGGCTTGGTGGGACTTCTCGACCGTATCCAGGGTGACAGGACATGAGCCGGCCGGTGCTTGAACTGCGCGGGCTGCACAAGGCCTTTGGCGCGCTGGTCGTGACGGACGGGATCGACTTGGACCTCTATCCGGCGGAATGTCACGCGCTGATTGGTCCCAACGGGGCGGGCAAGACCACGTTGATCAACCAGATTTCCGGTGCGTTGCAGCCCGATGCGGGACGCATTTCCCTTGAGGGGCGTGACGTGACCCACCTGAGCGTGGCGGATCGCGCCATGGCGGGACTGGGCCGGTCGTTCCAGATCACCTCGATCCTGCCGGATTTCAGCGTGCTGGAAAACGTGGCCCTGTCGGCACAACGTCGAGATGGATCGAGCTTTCGTTTTTTTGGCCGGGCCGCGCAGGAAAAACGCCTGAACGAGGCCGCGATCGAGGTCCTTGTCCAACTGGGGCTCGAGACCCGTGCCGATGTGGTGGCCGGTGCGCTGTCGCATGGGGAAAAGCGCCTGCTCGAGCTTGCCATCGCCATTGCCGGGCAACCGCATATCCTGTTGCTGGACGAGCCGATGGCGGGCATGGGCCGCGCCGAAAGCGAAACCCTGACCGAGACCCTTCTGGAGATCAAGAAACGGTACCCCATCCTGCTGATCGAGCACGACATGGAGGCCGTCTTTCGTCTGGCGGACCGGGTGTCGGTGCTTGTCGCGGGCGCCATCGTCAGCAGCGGCACACCGGACGAGGTGCGCGCGGACCCGCAGGCGCGGGCCGCTTATCTGGGCGACGAAACCGGGGGGCATGCGGCATGAGCCTGTTGTCTGTTCGCGGCTTGAACGCCGGCTATGGCTCGGCGCAGGTGCTGTTCGGCGTGGATTTCGATATCGCCGAGGGCGAAGTCGTGACCCTGCTGGGGCGCAACGGCATGGGCAAGACAACGACCATACGCGCCATCATGGGCCTTATCTCGCCGTGGTCAGGCGAGGTCCTGTTCGACGGGCGCGACTTTGCCGGCCTGCGGCCCTATCACATCGGCCGGGCCGGTGTGGGCCTGGTGCCCGAGGGACGGCAGGTCTTTCCGACATTGACGGTCGAGGAAAACCTGCTGGCCGCCGCCCGGACCCGGAAGGGGCGCGCACGGTGGGACCTGCCGAAAGTGTTCGAATTCTTCCCGCGCCTCAAGGAACGTCGCGGGCACCTGGCGGCGCAATTGTCCGGCGGGGAACAGCAAATGGTCGCCATCGCCCGCGCGCTGATGACCAACCCGCGCCTGCTGATCCTTGACGAGGCGACCGAAGGATTGGCGCCGCTGATACGGACCGAGATCTGGGATCGGCTGGCCATGCTCAAGGCGGACGGGGGCGCGATCCTGCTGATCGACAAGAACGTCGGCGCCCTCGCAAAACTTGCGGACCGGCATTACGTTATCGAAAAGGGCGAGATCACGACAACCGTGAGCGCCTCCGGCTCGGGCGATCAGACGACCGCCACGCTGGAAAGTCATCTGCATCTATAACGTCACTTGTAACCAGCGAGGATCAAACCATGGGCCTTACCCCCGGCATCACAGCCTCCAGCGACGGGATCGACGGCGTCGCCTGGAACGTCGTCGGCCATACTTATACGCCGAAACTCGTTTCGGACACGGCGTTCCTTTGGCATGCGGTCATTCCGGCCGACACCTTCGTGCCCCCGCATATCCACCCGTTTCAGGACGAGTGGATCTACATGCTCGAGGGCGAGCTGGAAATCGAATTCGGCGACGAAAAGCACGTCGCGGGTCCGGGCGACATGGTGCGCATGCCGATGGGCGTGGCCCATGGCATCTTCAACCGCTCGGGCAATACCGCCAGCTGCACATTCGGGGTGGCGCCGTCCGGAAAGCTGTTCGAGTTGTTCGGCAAGCTGGACAATGTCACCGACCCCGCCGAGCTGGTCAGGATTTCCGCCGAGCATGACGTGAACTTCCTGCCCCCCGCCTGACGGGACAAAGACCAGTTCACACCGCAGGCGAGGCGAAACCAGCCAGGCTTTCGTAGTCGCCGACGATGGCGCGCAGCTCTTCTGCGGTGGCAATGTCGTGCACGTCCCGATAGCCGCCGGGCGCACGGTCCTCGACGAAATCGATCACCCGTTCCGGCCCGCCGGAGCGGTTGGCCTCGACGATGGCCGCTGTGGCGGGCCTGCGGCACGCGTCATAGGCCGCAAGGGCCGCGACCACATCCGTCCCACCGGCAAGCCGGTCTGCCAGATCCCTAGCATCGAGGATGGCCTGGCTGGCCCCGTTGGATCCGACAGGATACATCGGGTGTGCGGCATCCCCCAGCAACGTCACCCGCCCATGCGACCAGCGCGGCAACCCGTCACGATCGCACATCGGGTACACGAATATGTCTTCGGTCGCGCGGATCAGGTCGTGGATGTCCAGCTCGGGAACCGAGAGTTTACCCTCTTGCGCCATCTTCAGCGCCTCACCCGACCGGGCCACGCGCGACCAGTCCTCGCGCGATGGCGGCGGCGTGTCCGCGTCTCCCAGCTTGGCGCAGACCACCCAGTTGGTCAGCGCCTGGCCCGGGCGGTCCGGATCATGGGCAATCGGATAAAGCACCAGTTTGTGACGCATACCCCCCGCCACGATCATGCTGGCCCCATCGAGAAACTGCGGCCACCATGTCGCGCCGCGCCACATCAGAACGCCGTTCCATGACGGCGGCCCCTGATCGGGGTAAAACACCGAACGCACGGTCGAATGGATGCCATCCGCCCCGACCAGCACGTCCGCCGTCTGCGTGAAACGCTCACCGCGCCTGTTTTCGAAGACAGCCCTGATGCCGTCCCCCTGATCTTCAAACGACACCAGCCGCCTGTCGGCCTGCACACTGTCCGCACCAAGCCGCTGGATCACGGCGTCATGGATCACCTTTTGCAGGCGACCGCGATGAATCGAGAACTGCGGCGACGCAAGCCCCGACCAGGTGCCGCGCGGTTGGGCTACGATATCAAGCCCCTGGCCCGTCTTGTAGATCAAACGCCGGGTGCGCACCGCGACGGCATCCAGAGCCGGCAAAAGCCCCAAGGCCTCGAGTTCCGCGATGGCATGGGGCAAGGTGTTGATCCCTACCCCCAGCTCCCGCAGCTCGGCCGCCTGTTCGAACACCTGCGCGTGGATGCCACGTTCGTGCAACATCAAGGCCAGCGTCAGTCCGCCGATCCCGCCGCCTGCGATAAGAACCTTCATTGCCCCGCCCTTGCCAGCCTCACGATATCGCCCTGAATTAACATCCGCCGCCCCGGCACTGCAATTGCCTTCCTGTCCGATCCGCACTCAAGCCACAGCCATATCCGCTTGCGCGTCGCGCCGCGTGCTGCACGCAGGGTCGGGCCAAACGTCCGCTCAACGCTCCCAAGGGGGTCTGGGCGCGGCGTATAGCTGACTTTCGACGTAGATGGTGGCGATCGTCGCAACGCAGCCCAGGCAAAATGCCAAAACAAGCGCAATCCCCAAAACGAGCACTGTGTTATCGTATCCTTCGTTCATTTTTAGGTTCGTCCAGTGGTTATCACGATGTTCCAGGCCAATGCGCCCCAGGACCTTGATCGACAGCACGATGGTCCCCTCCGCTTTTGGCCAAATGCCTTTCCGAAACCGTCGATCAAACCAGTACCGGTATCACCAACAGCGTAATGGCGGTCGCAAAGACCCACCCTGCCATGATCAACAAGAATTCGACGACCATATTCATGTTTCATTGCCCCCCGGCAGCCACATGCAGCGCCTCAGACCGAGGCCCGCTTCCTTCTGTAAAGGGACAATACGGGGTGGTGTCACAAAGGGATCGGACGAAGGTCCAACATTGTTTCAGCGTTTGCGTCCCGAGCCGGCAAGCAATTGGAAAAAGGGGCTTTCACCGGCTCGACATGGCGCAGTTTCACAGCCGAGGGCCATAGGGGCGCATCCCGCTGCTCACCCGCCCCAGCCGGCCTGTCGCTTGCAGATTTCCCGGTGTTCGGCACTCATGGCGGTGTAATTGTTTTGCTGAGCGATCTGCGTGAAAATCCGCTTACAATTCTGGTAAGGGGACGCAATGAAATAGAATACAACAATCAACGAAGACCCGACCGTCAAGACAGGCCAATACTTGCGGACAAATTTTTCGTGCATGGTCATCCCCAACCGGTCTGCAATTCCGTTCGCAAGTGCCAGATGCATTACGCCGGACGGGCAGATAGGGTTGATGCGCCGGACGTCAACACATTCAGATCAACGGCACCGCTTCATTCCGGCGAACGGGTCTTGGCATGTGTTGGAACTGACCGGATTTGTCTGCACATGAACAAGCAGCACTTGTTCATGTGGCGGAGAGACAGGGATTCGAACCCTGGAGACGGTTACCCGCCTACACGCGTTCCAGGCGTGCGCCTTCGACCACTCGGCCACCTCTCCGTGGCGTCCTCTTTAACGCCGTGTATTCAGGCAATTCAAGCGCTTTCTGATCGGCGCGCTCAATCAACCAGATGAACATGGATCCTGCGGTTGCGGCGGCCCTTCTTTTCGATCTTCCCAAGGCGCAGCGGACCGATCTGGCCAGTGCTGGCGACATGCGTGCCGCCACAGGGCTGCAAATCGACCTGATCATTGCCATGGCCGATCCGCACCAGCCGGATGCGCCCTGCCCCCTTGGGAGGCGCGACGGACAGGGTCTTGACCAACCCCGGATTGGCCTCGAGCTGGGCGTCGGTGATCCAGTCTTCCGACACGGGCAAGTCACGCGCCACCAGGTCATTCAAGGCGGCCTCGATGGCCGCGCCATCCTCGGGGGCGTCGGGCATGTCGAAGTCCAGCCGCCCCTTGGTGTCGGCGATGGAACCACCCGTCACCGGCAAGGGAATCACCACGGACAAGAGATGCAGCGCAGTATGGACGCGCATATGGCCATGACGCCTGCGCCAATCCAGAGCCTGCCGCACAGTGGCGCCCACGGGCGGCAACGGGTCCGGCGCGGCCGGGACCAGAACGATGGCGCCCGCTTCCGCCTTCAGGGTCGTCGCAACCTCCAGTCGCCCACCGTCCCAGTCCAGCGTCCCGTTGTCGCCGGGCTGTCCTCCGCCTGTGGGATAGAAAACCGTCTGATCGAGGATGACGCCCCCTTCCCGGGTATGCGCCATGACCTCTGCGCGCGCATCCGCCATATATGGGTCCGTCAGGAACAGGGGCTTGGTCATGTCGGCCCCCCATCTGCGTCTGCGTCGCTGTCCCCTTGCCCGTCTGACGGATCATGCTCGCGCCTGGCCTCGTGCGAGCCCTTGGCCTTGTCCATGCGCGATGTGCTTGCGCCACTGTCGCCCGCCGTCAGGGTTTCGGGGTTGCGCAGCCAGATGTCGCGTTGCGCATAGGGAATTTCGACACCTTCCTCGGCAAAGCGCTTGGCGATCTCGTGGTTCATGTCGGACTTGACGTCCAGCACCCAGTTCACGTCCCGCAGAATGGCGCGAATTTCGAAATCCATGGAGCTTTCGCCGAACCCCTGGAACACCACCGCCGGCGCCGGATTGGCCAGGACCATCGGATGCGCCTCGGCGATGTCTTGCAGGATCTTCTCGACTTTCCGGGTATCGGTGCCATAGGCCACACCAACCGGCACGATCACACGGCCCACCGTGTTGCCGCGCGTGTAATTCGTGACCGTGCCCGAGACGAAATCGGCATTCGGCACGATCACATCGGTACGGTCGAACGTCTCGATCCGGGTCGAACGCACCGAAATGTGCCTCACATACCCGTGCTGGCCTCCGACCTCGATCCAGTCGCCTTCGGAAATCGGCCGTTCGATCAACAGGATGATACCGGCCACGAAATTCGACACGATGTTCTGCAGGCCGAAACCGATACCGACGGACAGGGCACCCGCAACGATGGCGAGGGAACTGAGGTCGATCCCCGCGCTGGTGATCGCAATGATCGCCGCAAGGAAGATACCGACATAGCCGACGCCCGACACGATGGCGTTGCGCCCCCCCATATCGATCCGGGTCTTGGGCAGCACGGTGTTCTTCAAGGCCGACTGCAGAAGCCGCGTTGCCAGGAAACCGATGGCAAAGACAGCGGCCAGCGTCAGGAAAATGACCGGCGAAAGCCTGGTTTCCCCGATATAGATCCCGTCAACGAATTGCGTCCACAATTCGGTCAGGTCCGTCATCCGCGCGCCCCAGATCAGCGCGAAGACCGGTATCGACATCAAGACCAGCCCTGCCCCGACAAGCACCGGGATCAATGACTCGGCCGCCCCTTCGAGATTGCCGGTGACCAGCGCATACAACTCGACCACAACGCGCTGGAGGATCAGCAGCGCCGCAAGCATCATGATGCTGAGCACCGACGGGTAGAGCAGGAACTTGGCCAGCGCAAAATACCCCACGAGGCCCAGCATCGGCGCCGCGACCGCCAGGACCACGAGCGCCCGGACCAGGATCCGAGAGGACTTGGCGCGATAAGTATCGTCGCCGGTTTCTTCCCTGCCGGCATCCGCATGGGCCTTGAGCAACCGCGCAAGACGCCACAACAGGAACGCCACCGTGACCAGCACCGGAAACAGGATCACATTGGCGGTCGAGGACGACCAGCCGAAGATCTCGGTCATGGCGTCCAGCAGATGCAGAATAGCGGTCGCAAAGCCCAGGGACGTCCCGTACCAGCGCCCCGCCTTGCGTCCTTCGGGCGTCAGGTTGAGCGGCAGGCCCCGCATCTCGTCCACGGGAAAAACCCGCGTCGCCAACCACCGCGCAGCGAAAAAGATCACCGCAGCCTGCATCAGGTGATCCACAACCTGACCGCTGCGCGCGCCGGCCAAGCCCGAGGTCTGGATCATCACCATCAACAGGAAAAACCCGAGGACCGGAACGACGAAGCTGCCAAGCGACACAACGAAAGCCGCGATCCAGGCACTGGCCGTTTCTGCGTCGCGCACAAGGCGCCGCGAGAGTTTCCTGCTCCATGCGCGGCCACGCACCAGAAACAGCAGCCCCACCAGCCCGAACGCCACCAGAAGCGGAAGCCTGCGCAGTGTTTCCTGACGCTGGACAGGGTTTCGAAGGCCCGAACGGAACTCTTCGACCAGCGTGGTACCACCGTCGAACAAAGCCGTGACCGCGTCCGCCCAATAGGTCGGGTTGCCCGGCGACGGGCCGAACTCGAGCAGCTCCTCGGCCTGTCGGTCCCGGATGATCTGGTCGATCCCCTGGATCAAGCCGTCGGCGCGGCTATAGGCCAGCTCGGCCCGCTTGCCCGGAGCCTGCAACTGCGCCAGCCTGGCATTCAATTGTTCGCGTTCCCGGGCGATTTGCTCTGACTCGCTGCCATCCTCGGGCGGAGGCCCGAGTGCCGAGAGCTGGCGTTCGACGGTCGCGATCGTATTGGCGTTGGCGTCTTCTTCACGCTGGAATGTCTGTCGCCAAATGACCAGATCGGACCGCAGGGATTCCAGGGCGGGGGTCGAGGCGCGCTCGGCCTCCACCGCTTCTTCCGCGCGCAGCGCCGTGCGCTCCCAGGCCTCGTAGTCGATCGGCTCGGCCTGTTGGGATTGTGCCTTGACCGGGGTTGCCATCGGACCGGCAACCACCTGCGCAATCACCAGCGCCAGTAGAAGCAGAATGGTCCGAAGCGGTTGCATCACTCGACAAACACCCCCGGGATCGTTCTGGGGGCCTGCGTCATCCAGTCGGGCGTCGGCAGGCCTTTTTCGCGCAGGAAGTCAGGGTTGAACAGCTTGGACTGATAGCGCGTGCCGTAATCGCACAGGATGGTCACGATGGTATGGCCCGGGCCCATCTCGCGGGCCATGCGCATGGCACCCGCAATGTTGATCCCGCTCGAGGCGCCCATGCACAGGCCCTCCTCTTCCAGAAGGTCGAACACGATGGGCAACCCTTCTTCATCGGGCACCTGGCAGGCAAAATCCGGCGTGAACCCTTCCAGGTTGCGCGTGATCCGCACCTGTCCGATGCCTTCGGCGATCGAAGACCCTTCGCCTTCCAGCTCACCGGTCGTGTAATAGGAATAAAGCTTGGCCCCCATCGGATCGACCAGCCCGACCTTCACGCCCTTGGGCTGAAGCGCCATGCCGACACCCGCCAGGGTGCCGCCCGATCCAACGGCACAGCAGAACCCGTCGACCTTGCCGCCGGTCTGTTCCCAGATTTCCGGCCCGGTGCCTTCGATATGGGCCTGACGGTTTGCGACGTTGTCGAACTGATTGGCCCATATCGCCCCATTTGGTTCGGATTGTGCAAGCTTTTCCGCCAACCGTTGTGAATAGCGTACGAAATTATTGGGATTTGAATAGGGCGCTGCCGGCACCTGAACCAGGTCAGCCCCGGCCAAACGCAGCATATCCTTCTTTTCCTGGCTTTGGGTTTCCGGGATCACGATCACCGTCTTGAACCCCAGGGACGCCCCGACCAGAGCCAGCCCGATCCCGGTATTTCCGGCCGTTCCCTCGACAATCGTGCCGCCGGGCTTCAGCTCGCCCCGGCGGATCGCGTCACGGATGATGAACAGCGCCGCGCGGTCCTTGACGGACTGCCCCGGGTTCATGAATTCCGCCTTGCCAAGAATCTCGCAGCCGGTCTCCTCACTGGCCCGCCGCAAACGGATCAGGGGGGTATTGCCGACGGCATCGGCCAGATCCTTCGCAATTCGCATCCATCGGCTCCTTTTGTGCGTTCCCGTTCAGACTTAGACGCCACTGAAAGGGAACTCAAGGCGCGGAACGCAACCGGTCACGTTCCCGCGACAACCAGATCAACGACAGCACAAGCGGACCATTATCGGCCTCGCCCGTTTCCAGCAGCTCGATCGCACTGTCATAGGATATCACATGGGTGCGGATATCTTCATGCTCGCTGTCAAGACCGCCAAGCCCGTGGCCAAGCCGGGGCAAATCACAAAGCCCCAGATAGAGATGAAAATATTCGCTCGACGTTCCCGGCGTACAGTAATGGCGCGAAATCAACTCGAGCGAGCGCAGCTGCAACCCGGCCTCTTCGGCGCATTCACGATGCGCCGTCTCTTCGGGCGTCTCGCCGGCATCCACCCGGCCGGCCACCGGCTCCAGCATCCATGGGCGCGGATCACCCCTGCCATAGGGGCCCATGCGGAACTGTTCGACCAGCAGCACCCGGTCGCGCACCGGATCATAGGGCAGCACGATCGCCGCATCGGTGGCGACGAATACCTCGCGGTTGACCTGCGGACCGGGCGCGCCATCGAAACCGGGATAGCTGAGCTGGTATTCCCGGGTCAGGAAATACCCCTCATGTGGTGTGTTCCGATCGATGCACGTCACGTCCGCCGCCGTCGTTGCGCATCGCATATCGGCGGGCTTGCCCACCTTGGCGGCTTGCCGGGCGGCGGCCCGCGACAGGATCATCTGCATGCGCCAGGCCAGTCCCTCGGGGCTGATGCGTCCGAAATACCCCATCGCTTCGCGGCAGGCCCCAAGCGCCAGATCCCCGAACCTGCCTTGCCAGCGGGTTTCATCCCAGGGGGTACCCTGCGCTTCTGCGGCGCCAACAAATGTCAGGGCCTCCTGCCCCGACACGAGCGTGACCTTCCTTGGCTCAAGTCCCAGGCCCTGCGCGAAAAACGCCAGCCTGGTCCGCGTGTCTTCCGAAGGCGCCGACAGCAGGACGCCTTGCACATGCGCCCCCGGTTGAGCACTCAGCGCCGGGAATACATCCTGAGGGGCCGCGATCACGGCGTGATCCGCCAGTGACGCCACAGCGCAAGGCTCAACGTCCTCGCCAGTGATGGAAGTCAGCAAAGGCCGCCACGCCAGTGGACCGGACAGGAAAACGGCCGTGGTCATGTCAGGACCATCGGCGCGACACCCATTCTCCGATCACTCCGATCCCGACGCCACCGGCCACCAGAAAACCGATCAGCGGGCCATCAAAAAGGATGAGGCCATATTGCGCGGCAATCTCGAACATCGTGTTCAGCGCATCCATGACCCCTTTCAGACGACGATCGAGCGCCATATCGAGCATCTTGTTGAGGCTCTGCGCCGCCACCGCCCAGAACACGAGCGCCGCGACCCCGGACAGCCCGGCACTGATGCCGGTGCCCCAACCATACCCGAGGCGCCTGCCGGTCACACGCCAGCCACAGATCAACCCCAGTGCGACATTCACGTAGTTGAAGATACCGAAGGCCGTCGCCTCCGGCATCAATGGCCGGATCATGTCCGACGCGATCCACGCCAACCCGCCCATCAGCAAGGCAGTGATGCCACGTGCGGCGGTCGGCATGTTGTCGGTGGCGGGCATTCAGCTTGGCCTGGCGATTGTGATCTGCGTCACATCGCAATTACCCCCTTGGAACGCCCCGGCACAAGAGGTCAGGTAGAAATTCCACATCCGCCGGAACCTGTCGTCGAAGCCAAGCCGCGCCACATCGCTCCATTTTTCATTGAACGTATCGTACCAGCGACGCAGCGTCTGGCTGTAGCTCTGTCCGAATTCCACAGACCCGAGCACCGTCAGCCCCGCGCGCTCCACTTCCTGTCGCAGAACCGACGGGCTGGGCAGCATGCCTCCGGGGAAGATGTATTTCTGGATGAAGTCCACATCGTTGCGATAGGCGTCCCAACGGTCATCGGCCACCGTGATGATCTGCAAGGTGGCCTGCGCTCCGGGGCGCAGCCGGTCGCGCACGGTGTTGAAATAGGCCGGCCAGTATTTCTGGCCCACGGCTTCGAACATCTCGATACTTGCGATGCCGTCATAGGTGCCGCGCTCGTCACGGTAATCCTGGAGCTTGAAATCGACCCTGTCCGACAGACCGGCCTTTTCGATGCGCGCGACCGCGTAATCATACTGTTCGCGGCTGATCGTCAGGCCCGTCACCTTGAGCCCCCGTTCGGCGGCAGCGTATTCGGCGAACCCACCCCAACCGCAGCCGATCTCCAGCACGTGATCCCCGGGCTTGACCCCCATCTGATCGACCATGCTGGCGTATTTCGCGATCTGCGCCTTTTCCAGGCTCTCCTGCCCGGTCTCGAACAGGGCGCTGGAATAGGTCATCGTCTCATCCAGCCAAAGCGCGTAGAAATCATTGCCGAGGTCGTAATGATAACTGATGTTCTTGCGCGCCTGCGCCTTGGTATTGCGCTGAAACCAGAAGCGGATCTTTTCATAGAACTGGACGATGCTCTGGCCGGGATAGCTGTTGTACATGTCGTCATTGTCGGCATTCACCATGTCCATGAAGGCCTGCAGATCGGGGGTCGACCACCACCCCTCGAGATAGGAATCGCAAAACCCCAGATAGCCTTCGCGCACCATGCGGGCAAAGACATCCGGGTTGTGCACCGCGATCTCGGCCACCGGGCCGGGTTCCGTGCCCTCGGCGCGGAACACGCGGTCATCGGGAAGCCGGATGTCCAGCCGCCCATGGCGGAGGCTTTTGGCCGCGGCGAAGCATTGCGCGAAATATCTCGGCAGACCGGTCTGTCCGCTCGTCTCAGTCAGGATCATGCGTTGTTCGTCCCTGTGGTTTTCTTCCAAGGCTATGGCAATCGGTCGCGCGGCGGCAAGGGGTCCGGACGCCATATCAGAACCCTCTTGCCTCATAGGCAGCCAGTGCTCTTGCCCGGCCGTCCTTAACGCCTACGATCGGATCAGGATAGGTATCATCGGCACTCAGGCCCCATTTGCGCGGTATGGCATCGAAATACGAAAGCGCCGTGTCGGTCGGGTTACGGCGCCTTTCCGCGATCCAGCGATCCAGGTACCTGCCCTTCGGATCGAATTTCTGCACCTGGGTTTCGGGGTTGAAGACCCTGAAATAGGGTGTCGCATCCGGCCCGGACCCGGCGGACCACTGCCAGCCCATCGCGTTGCTGGCCGGATCCCAATCGGTCAGGCACGCTTCGAACCACCGCTGCCCGATGCGCCAATGGCTCAGCAGGTGCTTGGTCAGGTAGCTGGCCACGATCATCCGCGCGCGGTTGTGCATCCGTCCCGTGACATACATCTCGCGCATCGCGGCATCCACGAACGGTATGCCTGTGCGCCCCTGCTTCCACGCGATCACGTGCGGATGATCCTCGTCCTCGTTCCATTGGAACGCGTCCCATTCCTCGCGCCAGTTGCGATGCACGATCCGGGGGGTATGCCATGCAAGGTGATAGGCGAACTCGCGCCAGACCAGTTCCTTTAGCCATGTCTCGGCCCCCGGCTTGCCCTCGTGCAGGGCCTGCATCCCCGCATGCCAGCAGCGCCTTGGCGAAATCTCTCCAAGCGCAAGATGCTCGGACAACCCCGAGGTGCCGTCCTCGGCGGGCAGGTCGCGGTCCGTATCATAAGCGCCGATCGCATGAGCGGTGAACCAGCCAAGGCGGCCCTGCGCCGCATCTTCACCAACGCGTTGATACGGGCGACACACGGCGGCCCCTCGATTCATGGCGGCGTCCAGGCGCCAATCCTCCAGCCGGTCGCTTGCCGGCCAGGCATCGGGCGCGGGGATACGAGCAGGTGCCGGTTCGGGCGCCGGCACATCGCGGTCCTTCACCGCGCGCCAGAACGGCGAGTAGACCTTGTAAAAGCCGCCTGCCCCGGTCTGGACAGTCCACGGCTCGAACATGAGGTGGCCTTCATGGCTTTGCGCGTCCAGCCCATCGGCCTTGAGGGCCGACTTGACCGCCTTGTCACGGGCCACGCTGTCGGGATCATAGGCCCGCGACCAGTAGACAGCCCCGGCCCCCGTTTCACGGATCAAGGCCCGCAAGGTGTCGATGGCGTCGCCCTTGCGCAGGATCAGGCGGCTGCCAACCGACTCGAGCTGTCGGGACAGATCGCCAAGCGACAGACCAAGGCGCCATTTCGGCGCAGCCCCGAGGGTGTCAGCCACCTCATCCAGAATGAACACCGGGATCACCGGGCCACCACGCGCGATGGCCGCGTTGAGGGCCATGTGATCGCTCAGCCGCAAATCCCTGCGCAGCCACAGAAGTGTCGCCCTACCCTCGCCCATATCCTGCCTTTCAAGTCTTTCGATGGTGTACGGCGCGGGCTTCGGCCCGGATCAAAGAATATCGTCCAGCGCGTTCAAAAGCCGGTCGATCTCTTCCCGGGTCGTGTAATGCACGAAACTCAAGCGCAAGACGCCCTTTTCGGGATCGACGCCAAGCGCCGTCAGCGGTCGGACGGCGTAGAAATCACCGCCGCCCGCCATGATCCCCCGCTCGGACAGCTGCGCCGCCGCCTCGACACCGGGCCGGTCGAGCGCCAAAGCCACCGTCGGCGCGCGGTGCGCCGCATCCGCCGGTCCGATCAGCCGGACAGAGTTGCGGTCCTTCACCGCATCCAGCAGCGGTTGCAGCAAACTGGCTTCATGCGCGCGCATCAGGTCATGCACCCCCGCCGAACGCGTCGCAGGCCCCCCCTCGATGCCATGATGAGCCGCCAGCGCATCCAGGTAATCGGCAATCCCCGCACTCGCGGCCACCTGGGCATGATCCGGGCCCGCAGGCGTGAACCGCTTGTAGAGCACGTCACCATTGAAGACATGCGCCTGATTGGGCAAGAGCTGACCAAGCGCGCGGCGGATCACCATGATCCCCTGATGCGGACCATAGGTCTTGTAAGCGGAAAACAGGTATATATCCGGTCCCATGCCACCGACATCCGGCAAGCCATGCGGCGCATAGGACACCCCGTCGACACAGACGAACGCCCCCGCCGCATGAGAGGCAGCCGTGATCTCGACCACGGGATTGACCGCCCCCACCACGTTCGAGCAATGCGGGAAACAGACCAGCCGCACGTTTTCATCCAGCAGGTTTTCCAGATCCTCCAGCCGCAACAGGCCGGTTTCTGGATCGATCCGCCACTCGCGGATCTCGATCCCGTCCTGCGCCAGACGCCGCCACGGGCCGGAATTGGCCTCGTGGTCCTGATCGGTCACGACGATCGCCTCGCCCGGGCGCATCCATTGGCGAAACGCCTGTGCCAGGACATAGGTGTTCTGCGTGGTCGACGGCCCGAAACTCAGCTCGTCGCTCTCCACGTTCAGCATCGCGGCCAGCCGCGTGCGCGCCTCGTCCATCTCCGCGCCCGCCAGACGGCTCGCCTCGTAGGGCGCATAGGGCTGCACCTTGCGGCTGCGGTAGTACCGCTCCAGCCGGGCGATCACCGGCGCACATGTATAGGATCCGCCGGCATTCTCGAAAAACGCCTGTCCATCCAGCGACGGTTCGGAAAAGGCGGGAAACTGCGCCCGCACGAAATCTGTATCAAGGGTCATGGCGCGTAAAAAAGCCTGACGCCGCCCGCCCGTCAAGCGCGCCGTCGCGGCAGGACCGATATCGCACCCTCACATGCGAAAAGGCCCCGGACAGCGCCGGGGCCTTTTCATCTACTCACGTTACCCGATCAGCGTTTTTCCGACATCAGGCCGCGCACGATCCCGTAGCAGATCACCAGCAGGATCAGGGTGAACGGCAGCCCTGTGGAAATCACCATCGCCTGCAGCGCGGTCAGACCGCCGCCAAGCAGCAGCGCGATCGCCACAAGCCCTTCGAAGGTGCACCAGAACACGCGCTGCGGCACCGGCGCATCCACCTTGCCGCCCGCGGTGATCGTATCGATCACGAGGCTCCCCGAATCCGAGCTGGTCACGAAGAACACGATCACCAGCACGATCCCGATGGTCGAGGTGATCGCACTCAGCGGCAAGCTTTCCAGCATCGCAAACAGCGACAGTTCAGGCGCGTAGCTGTCGATCACATTGGCCTTCACGGCCGATGTCTCGGGGTTGGCGATGATGTCGTTGATCGCGGCACCGCCGAAGACGGCCATCCACAGCACACAGACAAGGCTGGGGATGATCAGCACGCAGGTCAGGAACTCGCGCACCGTGCGCCCCCGGCTGACGCGGGCGATGAACATGCCCACGAAAGGTGACCAGCTGATCCACCACGCCCAGTAGAACGCCGTCCAGCCCTGCATGTACCCGGTGTCTTCCCGCCCGAACGGATTGGACAGCGGCACGACCTCTTGCACATAGGCGCCAATTCCGGACACGAACTCGGTCAGGATCGCCACCGCCCCTGCGGTGAACAGCACGAACAGCAGCAACAACAGCGCGATGACCATGTTGATTTCGGACAGCACCTTCACGCCGCCATCAAGCCCCCGCAACACCGACACCAGCGCCACCGCCGTGATGGCGCAGATCAGGATCACCTGAACGGTCGTGTTGTTCGGCACACCATAGACGTAATTCAGACCGGCATTGGCCTGCTGCGCCCCGATACCAAGCGATGTGGCCAGACCGAACAGCGTGGCGAAGACCGCCAGCGTATCGATGATATGGCCCCACCAGCCCCAGACACGTTCGCCCAGGATCGGATAGAAGGCCGAGCGGATCGACAGGGGCAGCCCCTTGTTATAGCTGAAAAGCGCCAGCGCCAGCGCCACGACCGCATAGATCGCCCAAGGATGCAGCGCCCAGTGATAGGATGTCGCCGCAAGCGCCATGCGCCGCGCCTCTTCGACATTGGCGGCGATCAACGCACCGTCCTCGGTGAACGGACGCACGGCTCCCAACGGCTCGTCGCCCCAGGGCGTACCGAAGTAATAGGCCGGCTCCAGCACCCCGAAGAACATCAGGCCGATCCCCATGCCCGCCGCGAACAGCATCGCGAACCAGCCCGGATACCCGTAATCCGGCGTCGCCTCGGTGCCGCCAAGACGGACCGACCCCCACGGGCTGATGATCAGCAGCAGGCAGAAGATGACGAAAATATTGGCCGCCGACAGGAAGAACCAGTCAAACGTGCTGGTCAGCGCCGGGCGCAGCCAGCCGAAAAAATCCGATGCGTGCTGCGGCGCGATCAGCGCATAGGCAACGAATGCGATCACAACCAGCCCCGAAATCACGAAAACCGGGTTGTGAATATCCAGACCGAACGGTCCAACTCTGGCGACGATATTATCCTGACCGATCTCGTAATCGGTATCAATCAGATCCGCGTGCCCTTCGGGCGCGGGAATCCCTTGTGACTCTGTGACTTCCTCGGCCATTAAAACAGGCCCCCTTTTTCATTTGTGGCAAATCGGGTCAGTCACACCGGATCGACATGCCGCGCAACCGCAGCCATCCTTGGATCAATCCGGGCAAAGCCCGTTGCTCCCTGACGTTCGAGGACACCGCAAACAAGCGTCCCCTGTTCCCTCAAGTTCAACTCAGAGAGGGCGTAATGCCCTGTTCACTCTCGTGCCTCCGAGGGTAACAAGGGGCTTTGACGGATGGCAACCAATTGCGCCTTTTTTTCTTATGATTGCGACCACCCCGGCCTAACCCCTTTTATTCAAAGGGCTTTATCAACCAGCCACAGGCCAGACCCGCGCCAGTTTTCACGTCGCTCTTGCACAGTCCTCTGCCAACAGGCCCCGTTCCAGCCCCCGACGCCCCCCATGATCGCAGTGCTCGGAATCCTTTGGATGCCCCCTTTGCAAACCCGCTCCGCCCGCCTATATTCCACATGTTCCCTCGGGAACTATGGGCATAAACGCGCTCGTAATAAGCGGATCGGACCCGGGGGCGGTACCCGGCGGCTCCACCAAATACCCTCGTTGGGGGAACAAGGGGCCGAAACAGGATCGACGAACGTGTAAAGGAGTGGCTTTGTCCCGGTGAGATACCACCGTTATCGGTTCATAAAGCATAATTGCCAACGACAATCGTGCTCCGGTCGCCGTTGCTGCGTAAGCAGTAACTTGACCGAAATCTAAGCCCAGCCCTCTAGCAAGGTCTGGCGGGGTTCGCAGGCACCTGGCAACAGAAGCCTGCACTTCCCCATCCCTTTCGACACCTGGCTTTGCCTGTGTGATCGTTTCGTGACATCGCATTTAGGCGTTGCATGACACGCACAGCGCCTTATCAAAGCGGTCATGCGCCCAAGCCTGACAGAGCTTTTTCGTGTTTTCGCCCGGATCGGCATCCTGTCTTTCGGGGGGCCAGCCGCGCAAATCTCGCTCATGCATACCGAACTGGTCGAGCGTCGCTCCTGGCTTGAGGAAAAACAGTTCCTCGGGGCGCTGTCGTTCTGCATGCTCCTGCCCGGTCCCGAAGCGATGCAGCTTGCCACCTATGCAGGCTGGCGGCTGCGCGGTGTGCCCGGCGGGCTGATCGCGGGGCTTTTGTTCGTGCTGCCGGGGGCTTTGGTCATCACCGCGTTGGCGCTCGGCTATGCCAGCTATGGCCAGGTGCCGCTTGTCCAGGCCGCCTTTGCAGGGATCAAGGCTGCCGTGATCGTCATCGTCCTGCAGGCGCTGCTGTCGCTGTCCCGGCGGGCGTTGTCCGGATGGGACGATTGGCTTCTGGCCGGCGCCGCTTTCGTTGCGATGTTCTTTCTGGCGGTGCCGTTCCCGCTGATCATCGCCATCGCGGCACTCTGGGGGGCGTTCCGTGCCGCCCGCACCCCGCCTGGACAACCTGCGCAGCCCGTACCCCACACGCCGGACCCGGCCCCGGCGCCCTTTCCCCTGCGGCAAACACTGGCCACCGTGGCCACATGGGGCACGCTGTGGGTCCTCCCGGTGGCCGTCGCATGGGCATTGGACGCACGGTTTCTCACCGACCTGGCCTTGTTTTTCTCAAAGCTGGCCGTGGTGACATTCGGCGGGGCCTATGCCGTTCTGGCCTACATGACGCAGGCGGTTGTCGAAACCCATGGCTGGCTGACAACCCAGCAGATGATCGATGCGCTCGGATTGGCCGAGACTACGCCCGGGCCCCTGATCCTCGTGACGCAATTCGTGGGCTTTCTGGCAGGCCATGCCGAAAGCGGCCCGGCGCTGGCCCTTGTGGCAGGGGCATTGACGCTATGGGTCACCTTCGCGCCCTGCTTCTTGTGGATTTTCGCCGGTGCCCCCTATGTCGAGGCCCTTCTGGCGCGTCCTCGCCTGAGGGGCGCGCTTGCGGGCATTTCTGCGGCGGTGGTCGGCGTGATCCTCAACCTGTCGGTCTGGTTCGCGCTGCATGTGCTTTTCGGCGATGTCGCGCGCGGCCCTCTCGGCCCCCTGCCCGATCCCTCCAGTTTCTTGCCGATCAACGCTGCGCTGACCTGTCTCGCCGCGATACTCCTGCTCGGCCTTCGCCTTCCGATGATCGCCGTACTCGCCCTCATGGCCGGCGTCGCGGGCGGGCTGCAGATCATGCAGTGACGGGATACATGAAGCTCTTTTGTTTTGGATCGAATCCCCTATGCTGCCACTCAGGAGGTTCGGGAAAATGTCTCGTTCAATCGATTACGGAAAACTGATGCATCAGGCGATGCGCGGGTTGATCCAGCGGGTGCTGGTCGGCGTGCAGGACAATGGCCTGCCCGGTCTGCATCATTTCTTCATCACCTTCGACACTCAGCACCCCGATGCGCGCCTCGCCGACTGGCTCAAGGAACGCTACCCGTCCGAAATGACGGTGGTGATGCAACACTGGTTCGACAATCTCGAGGTGACGGAAGACGGGTTCTCGGTGACGCTGAATTTCGGCGATGCCCCGGAAAACCTTTATATTCCGTATGATGCAATCAAGACCTTCGTCGATCCATCCGTCGAATTCGGCCTGCGCTTCGAAACCCCGGATGATGACGACGCCTCGGATGACGATCATGGCGAAGACGATGACAGCGTCGAAGGCATCGACATCCCCGAGGAAAAACGCCCCGACGCCGAAGTTGTCAGCCTCGACAGCTTCCGCAAGTAACCGCGCCACGCCCGACGGCCCGACCGGCGCGGTATTCCACTGCATACATCATTGATCTTTCCGCCTCGTCCGGTATGAGAGTGGCCATCGTCTTACGAGGAGAGCCAGCCCATGACCGCCACCCGCACCGAGACCGACAGCTTCGGTCCGCTCGAGGTTCCCGCCGATAAATACTGGGGCGCTCAGACGCAGCGCTCGATCCTGAATTTCCCGATCGGCTGGGAAAAACAGCCCATCGCCATCGTCCGTGCCCTCGGGGTCATCAAGCAGGCCTGCGCCGAGGCCAACAAGGAGCTCGGCAATCTCGAACCGCGCCTTGCAGACGCCATCATCCAGGCCGCGGGCGAAGTGATCGAAGGCCGCTTCGATGACAACTTCCCGCTCGTCGTCTGGCAGACCGGCTCAGGCACCCAGTCCAACATGAACTCCAACGAGGTGATCGCCAACCGCGCCATCGAAATCCTCGGCGGCACGATCGGCTCCAAGGACCCGGTGCATCCCAACGATCACTGCAACATGGGCCAATCCTCGAACGATACCTTCCCCACCGCCATGCATATCGCCACCGCGATGAGTGTGCGTGACGTGTTGCTGCCGGGGCTGGAAAAGCTGCTGGCCGGGCTGGATGCCAAATCCGAGGAATTCAAGGATATCATCAAGATCGGCCGCACCCATACGCAGGACGCCACGCCGCTGACCCTTGGCCAGGAATTCTCGGGCTACGCGCATCAGATCCGCCAGGGCATCGCCCGGATCAAGGCCGCCCTGCCCGGCATCTACGAACTGGCCCAGGGCGGCACTGCCGTGGGCACCGGCCTCAACACCCAGGCCGGTTGGGACACGATGGTCGCGGCCAACATGGCGCGGATCACCGGCCTGCCCTTCGTCACCGCCCCCAACAAGTTCGAATCGCTGGCGGCCCATGACGCCATGGTCTTCATGTCCGGCGCTTTGGCCACCGTTGCGGGATCGTGCTACAAGATCGCCAACGACATCCGCTTTCTGGGCTCCGGCCCGCGCTCGGGCCTGGGCGAATTGATCCTGCCGGAAAACGAACCCGGCTCCTCGATCATGCCGGGCAAGGTCAACCCCACCCAGGCCGAGGCGCTGACCCAGGTCGCCGCCCATGTCATGGGCAATGACGCCGCCATCAAGTTCGCAGGCTCCCAGGGGCATTTCGAACTGAATGTCTACAACCCGATGATGGCCTACAACCTGCTGCAATCGATCCAGCTTCTGGGCGACGCCGCCGACAGCTTCACCGAACGCATGCTCAACGGCATCCAGGCCAACGAGGACCGGATCGAAAAGCTGATGCGCGAGTCGCTCATGCTGGTCACCGCACTGGCCCCGGAAATCGGCTATGACAATGCCACCAAGGTGGCCAAGACCGCGCATCGCAACGGCACAACGCTCAAGGAAGAAGCCATCAACCTGGGCTTCGTTGACGCAGACACCTTCGACCGCGTTGTCCGCCCCGATCAGATGATCGGCCCCAAGGGCTGACACCACGCGCGATCACGGGCACCGGGCCAGCCCTTGCGCTGGCCCGGTGCTCTGCGCTGGACGCGCCGCACAAACGCGATATGTTTCGCGCATGAGCAACGTGGTCAACCTCAACAAGTTCCGCAAGAAAAAGGCCCGCGCCACTGAAAAGTCGCGCGCCGATGCCAATTCGGCCCTGCACGGCCGCAGCAAGGCCGACAAGTCACTCGACAAGGCCCGCAGCGACAAGACCGCCCGGGATCACGACGCCCACAAGCGCGACGACACATGAGTGGCCGGCCCGTCAAACGCTCGCTCACCCTGCGCGGCCACCGCACCAGCGTGTCGCTGGAAGACGAGTTCTGGCACGCCTTCCGTGACATCGCCGAAGCGCGCGGCACGCCGCTCAATGCGCTCGCCGCCGAAATAGACGAGGCGCGTGGCACCCGGACAGGCCTCGCCTCGGCCATCCGGCTCTTCGTTCTGCGCCATTACCGCGACGCGGCAGGCTGATCCGTCACGCCCTCAGCCGGGGCCGCCGCCGCAGCCACCGCCAGCCGATAAAGATGCCAGGTCGCATGGCCCAGAAGCGGCAGCACCACGAACAGCCCCAGGAAACCCGGAATCAGCGCCAGGAAGGTGCTTGCCGCGATGAACGCCGCCCAGGCCAGCATCGGCACAGGGTTGCCAAGCACGGTCTGGACACTGGTGATCATCGCCGTCACGAAATCCACCTCCCGATCCAGCAGCAGCGGCAAGGACAGCACCGTGATCATGTAGAGCAACAGCGCAAACCCCGCCCCCACCAGGCTGCCGAAGGCCAGCATGCTCATCCCCTCGCGGGTCAGATAGACCTCGAACGAGCTCGAGATATTGGTCATCGTCGAAAAGCCCAGGAACAGCGCGAAGATCATGTGCGCCAGGAAGAACCAGAACAGGAACATGATGATCACCACCGCACTGATCGACGGCAATTGCCGGGTGCGTTGATGGGCGATCACCCCGAAGATCTGCGAGGCCACAAGCGGCTGCCCGCGCTCGAGCCGGTGACTGACCTCGTAAAGCCCCACAGCCGCGAACGGCCCGATCAACGGAAAGCCGACCGCGGCAAAGGTCAGCCAATAGCTCTGGCCGGTCACCCATGTGACCCACAGCATGATCCAGCCCGCCGCCACATAGACCCCGGCAAAGACAAGCGCATAACCCGGTGCGCGTTTCATGTCCGACCAGCCCCGGCGCAAGGCCTCGCCCAACAGCGCGAATGTCACCGGCCCCAATTCTGGCACACCAAGCGGCTTGGTTTCCTGCATGGTTCTGTCTCCTCCCCGTCCCGGTGCAAAGACTAAACCGTTTTGCGAAAAACCTGAATCACTGATTTTCGCCACATACGGCGCCTCGGTCCATCGCTGCGCGCATGCGCCGGGCGCCGGGCCCCTGGGCAAAGGGGCCTGTGCTTCAGCCTTGCGGCGGGCGCCTTTGTGGCCAGCGCGTCGCCTCGTGATAGGCTTGCGCCAGGCGCAACAGCCCGTCATCCGCGCCCCGGCGCCCGATCAGCTGCACCCCCATCGGCAGGCCGTTGTCGCCGAACCCGGCAGGCACCGCCACGGCGGGCAGCCCGGCAAGACTGGCGGGGATCATCACTTCCATCCAGCGGTGATAGCTGTCCATCGCCACGCCCGCGATCTGCCGCGGCCAGTCCCAGCTCATGGGAAACGGCCAGACCTGCGCCGTGGGCAAGACCAGCGCGTCATGGCTGTCGAACAGCTCGGCCGCGCACCGGAACCACTCCGAGCGCAGGGCACTCGCCTCATGCACCTCCAGCCCGCTCAATCCGCGCCCGCGCTCGATTTCCCAGACCGCCTCCGGCTTGAGCAGGTCTCGCGTCTCGGGGGCCTCCAGAAGGCCCGACAGCTTGCAGGCCATGGTCCAGCTGCGCAGCGTGGTCCAACTGTGCCAAAGCGCCTCCCGGTCGAAAGGCGGCGCGACAGGCTCCACCACGCAGCCCAGCTCCTCGAACACGCCACAGGCCGCGCCACAAAGCTCCAGGATGCCCGGCTCCATGGGCCACGCACCGCCCCAATCGCCCAACCAGCCGATGCGCCGCCCCGCGACATCGCCCTTCAGGCTCAGATCGGGCGCCGCCATGCCAAGCGGTTGGCGCGCATCCGGCCCGGCCATGACCCCAAGCAAAAGCGCAAGATCCGCAGGGCTGCGCGCCATCGGCCCCTCGGTCGAGATCTGATGCAGGAAGCTCTCGCCCTGCGCCGCCCCCGCCCTCGGCACCAGCCCCCAACTGGGACGCATGCCGTAGACATTGGTCCAGCCCGCCGGGTTGCGCAGGCTTCCCATCATGTCCGACCCGTCCGCGATCGAGACCATCCCCGTCGCCAGGGCCACCGCCGCACCCCCCGACGAGCCGCCACAGGACACCGCAGGGTCATAGGGGTTGCAGGTCGCGCCATGCACCGGGTTGAACGTATGGCTTCCCAGCCCGAATTCCGGCGTATTGGTCTTGCCGATCACGATGGCCCCCGCCGCGCGCAACCGGGCGACATGCGGCGCATCGCTTTGTGCGATCCGCCCGGCAAAGGCCGGCGAGCCTTGCGAGGTTGGCAATCCCCGCGCATCCGCCAGATCCTTGATCGCCAGCGGCAGGCCATGCAGCACGCCCCGCACCGACGCCTCATCCGCCGCGCGCGCCTCGGCCAGCAGCTCTTGCGCATCGCGCAGCGACACGACGGCGTTCAGCGCCCCGTTGACCTCTCCGATCCGCTCCAGCGTGGCGCGCATCAACGCCTCCGCGCTGACCCTGCCCGCCGCGATCCCTGCCGCCTGATCACCAGCCTCCAACGCCAGAATATCGCTCATGTCACCTCTTCCCCCTTCCGGCCCTCCGGCGCGGCTTTCATCGTTCCCGAAATACTCTGGGGGTGAATTGGCCAAAGGCCAAGAGGGGGCAAGGCCCCCTCAACCGCGTCTCGGGCGGGGCGCGCCGCGCGTTATTGCTCGCCCTGCGCCTCGGCGCGGGACTTGCCGCTCACATCCATCGCAAGGGTCGCCGCCATGAACTGATCCAGATCGCCATCCAGAACGCCTTTTGTGTCGGATGTCTCGACGCTGGTGCGCAGGTCCTTCACCATCTGGTAGGGCTGCAGGACATAGGACCGGATCTGGTTGCCCCAACCGGCATCGCCCTTGGCTTCATGGGCCTCGGCAATGGCCTCGTTGCGGCGATCCAGCTCCATCTGATAGAGCCTCGATTTCAGGGCCTTCATCGCGATATCGCGGTTCTGGTGCTGGGATTTTTCCGAACTGGTGACGACGATACCGGTCGGATGGTGGGTGATCCGCACCGCCGAGTCGGTCTTGTTCACGTGCTGCCCCCCGGCCCCCGAGCTGCGGAACGTATCGATGCGGATATCGGCCGGGTTCACCTCGATCTCGATATTGTCATCGACCACCGGATAGACCCAGACGGACGAAAACGACGTGTGCCGCTTGGCCGCCGAATCGAACGGCGAGATGCGCACAAGCCTGTGCACGCCCGATTCGGATTTCAGCCAGCCATAGGCGTTGTGCCCGGTCACCTTGTAGGTGGCCGACTTGATACCGGCCTCCTCGCCCGCGGTCTCGGATTGCAGGTCCACCGTATAGCCATGCTGCTCGGCCCACCGCACATACATGCGCGCCAGCATCGAGGCCCAGTCACAGCTTTCCGTGCCCCCCGCGCCGGCATGGATTTCGAGGAACGCATCATTGGCGTCGGCCTCCCCGTTCAGCAGCGCCTCGAGTTCCTTCTGGGCGGCCTTTCGGGCCAGCGCCTTGATGGCGGCCTCGGCCTCGGCGACGACATCGGCATCGCCCTCCATCTCGCCCAGTTCGATCAGCTCGACATTGTCCTGCATCTCCTGCTGGATCGTATCATGGGTGGCGATCGCATCGACCAGGCCCTGCCGGTCACGCATCAGCTTCTGCGCCTTGGCCGGATCATCCCACAGCGTCGGATCCTCGACCCGCGCGTTGAACTCTTCCAGCCGGTGACGGGCAGTTTCCCACCCCATACGCTGGCGCAAAAGCTCCAGAGACGTCTCGATTTCGGCGATGGTGGTCTGGATTTCGGCGCGCATGGTACCCTGTTCCTGAACTGCTCGGATGCCGGTGATACCGCAGGCCGCCCCGCCCGGCAAGATCATGCGCGCCCGACCGGCCCGGTCAGGCCGCGCTGCCCATCCTCAGTAAAGACCGCCCGAACTCAGGCTGCCAAAGCTTGCCTTGTCGCCGACCTGCGCCTTGCGCCCGGTCGAGGTGGTGACCTCGCGCACCTGTTCGGTCTCGCCGCGCGCGAACAGTTCAAGGTCGTTGCCCATGGCAAAGCCGCCCGACACGCTATAGCCGAAGATCGGCTCTTCCCCGTCGCGGAAATATTCGGCGACCACGTAATCGCCCTCCGCATCATCCGCAAGCCGCGCGCCCGTAAAGCGGTCGATCTTCAGGAAATGCCCGCCCGGCGGCACCTCGAACGCGCCGCCGCCATAGGTCTTGATCGCCTCGGCCATGAAATCCTGGAAGACCGGCCCGCACAAGGACGACCCATAGGCGCCCCGCCCAAGGCCGCGCGGCTGGTCATGCCCGATATAGCAGCCCGCCGCGATATTGCTGGTGAAGCCCACGAACCACACGTCGCGCGCATCATTGGTGGTCCCGGTCTTGCCGGCCACCGGCACCGGCAGATTGATCGCGCCCGACGCGGTACCGCGATCCACCACGCCCTTCATCATCGAGGTCAGCTGATAGGCCGTCACCGCATCCATCACCCGTTCCCGGTCCGACACGATGCGCGGCCCCCGCGCCTCAGGAATGGCGCGCGTGTCGCAATCCGTGCAGACGCGCGGATCGTGCCTGTAGACGGTCTTGCCATAACGGTCCTGCACCCGGTCCACCAGCGTGGGCCGCACCCGCTCGCCGCCATTGGCGAACATCGCATAGGCCGCCACCATGTTGTAAAGCGTGGTCTCCTCGGACCCCAGCGAATTGGCCAGGAACTGCCCCATGTTGTCATAGACCCCGAAACGCTCGGCGTAATCGGCCACCACGTCCATGCCCACTTCCTGCGCCAGGCGGATCGTCATCAGGTTCCGCGACTGCTCGATGCCGGTGCGCAGCGGCGTCGGGCCGTAGAACTTGTTGGACGAGTTCCTGGGCCGCCACAGCCCTTGCGGCGTGTCGATCTCGATCGGTGCGTCGATCACGATCGTGGCGGGGCTGTACCCGCTATCGAGTGCCGCGGCATAGACGAAGGGCTTGAAGCTCGAACCCGGCTGCCGCAGCGCCTGCGTCGCCCGGTTGAACACCGAATGCTGGTACGAAAAGCCGCCCTGCATCGCCAGCACGCGGCCGGTATCCACATCCATCGCGACAAAGCCGCCCTGGACTTCGGGCACCTGCCGCAAGGTCCAGCGCACGAATTCGCCCGCGTCATTGGTCATCTTGCGGACATGCACGACCTCGCCCGTCTCGAACGTGTCGAAGAAATTGCCCGGCAGCCAGCCGATATCGGCGCGCGGCACCACATGGGGGGCGTTTTCATCCGGCGCCACCCCTTCGATGCCAAGCCGCATCCGCTGGTCCTCGATCTCCAGCACCACTGCCGGGTACCATGTGCCATCCAGCACGATATCGCGGGCGATCTCGGCCTCCGCCAGCGCCGCGCGCCAGCTCTGCTCATCGGCCAGGGCCTCTTGCGGCAGCGTGATCCCGGTGCCCGTCCACCTGCCGCGTGCGCGGTCATAGGCTTCCAGCTGCCGGCGCAGGGCGACGGCCGCCTCCACCTGCAGCTCGGGGTCGATCGTCGCGCGCACGCTCAAGCCACCGCTGAAGAACTCGCCCTCGCCGAATTCCTGGCTCAGCTGGCGGCGGATCTCGTCGGTGAAGTAATCGCGCGGCGGCATCTCGGCGGAATACGGGGCGAAATCGCCATTCTGAACCGAGCGCAGCGGCTGCGCCACCTCGGCCTCGAAGGTCGCCATGTCGAGATAGCCGTTCTCCTGCATTTCCCGCAGCACGAAATTGCGCCGCTGCAGCAGCCGGTCGCGATTGCGCACCGGATGGTAATCCGACGGCGCCTTGGGCATCGACGCAAGGAACGCCGCCTCATGCGGCGCCAACTCGCGCAGAGACTTGTTGAAATAGGTCTGCGCCGCCGCCGTCACGCCATAGGAATTCTGCCCAAGGAAGATCTCGTTGAGGTACAGCTCCAGGATCTTCTCCTTGCTCAGCGTCTCCTCGATGCGCGTGGCCAGGATGATCTCCTTGATCTTGCGCTCGATCCTGCGGTCGCCCGACAGCAGGAAGTTCTTCATCACCTGCTGCGTGATGGTCGAGGCCCCCCTGACCGTCTCGCCACGGGTGCGCACCGCCTCCACGACCGCCGCCGCGATCCCGCGCGCGTCATAACCGCCATGCTGGTAGAAATTCTTGTCCTCGGCGCTGATGAAGGCCTGCTTGACCATGACGGGGATATCCTCCGCCGGGGTGAACAGGCGCCGCTCGCGGGCGAATTCGTCGATCACGCGCCCCTCGCCGGAATAGATGCGGCTGATGGTGGGGGGGGTGTAATTGGCCAGCGACTCGTGACTCGGAAGGTCCTGCCCATAGATATGCAGGACGGCGCCGATGCTCAGCGCAACCATCATCAGCCCCAAGGTGATCAGGCTGAAGATCGTACCGAAAAAGCTTCCTATCGCTCTGAGCACACGCACCCCCGAAGATTGTCACCGCCCCATATAGGCATCCCGCGACAGCCCGTCAAAACACAAGTTTTCGATCCCGGCGCACCGGCGCGTCACTGCCGCACCAGATCGGCGATCGCGGCGTCCTCGGCGCGCCAGGCTTCCAGCGCGTCGCGCAAGGCCTCGGCCATCCGCAGCCGCCACGCCGGATCCGACAGGTTCTGCAAGTCGCGCGGGCTCGACATGAACCCCAGCTCCAACAGGGCCGACGGAATATCGGGCGACTTCAGCACCGAAAAGCCCGCATGGCGCAGCGGCCTCGAATGCAGCGGCAAGCCCTTCGCCCCGATCGCTGCCCGCAGGTTTTCCGCCAGCCGCTCGGCGCGCGGCTGCGTCTCGAGCCGCGCCAGGTCCATCAACACATCCGCCACGATATCGTCCTTGCCGCTCAGGTCGATGCCGGCCAGCATGTCGGCGCGGTTGTGACGTTCGGCCAGGGCCGCACTCGCCTCGTCGCTGGCGCTGTCGGACAGGGTATAGACGGTGGCCCCGTGCGCGCGCCCCTCGCTCAGCGCATCGGCATGCAGCGACACGAACACATCCGCCCGCATCCGGTGCGCGATCGCCACCCGCCCCTCCAGCGAGACGAAACTGTCCTCCTGCCGCGTCAGCACCACCTCGAACCCGCCCGCGCGCACCAGCACCTCCTGCAACTCGCGCGCGAAGGTCAGCATCAGGTCCTTTTCCGCAAGCCCACCGACCTGCGCGCCCGGATCGATCCCGCCATGCCCCGGATCCAGCACCACCACCAGCGGCGCCTCGCCGCGCTGCCTCGGGCGCCTCTCGGCCTTCAGCGCGCGCTCCGGCGCCTCCCATCCCGGCAGATCCGGCGCCCCGGCACCGGCGGCGAACGCCGCCTCGTCGACCGGCTCCAGCACCATCTCCAGCACAGCACCCCCGGTAACCGCGTCGATCGCCAGCCCGGCCCGCTCCACCGCCATGGGTGCTGCCAGGTCCAGCACCATCCGCGACCAGCCGGGCCGGAAATCGCCCACCCGGACGCCCGTGACCGCCGCGCTGTCATCCAGCAGGCCGCCATCGATCCCGCCCCAGTCGACTTCCCTGAAATCCAGCACCAGGCGCTCGGGCTCCGCCAGCGTGAAGATCCGGTAGGGCACCCCCTGGCTCAGCGCCAGTCGCAGCCGCACGCAGCAGCCCTCGTCCGTGATGCCGCTGGCCTGCACGTCAAGCCTTGCCAGGCCGCTCAGCGCGCGCTCCTGCGCGCCCCCCGCACCGCCCGAGATCGCGGCCCAAAGACCCAAGGCTGCCGCCAGAACCATCCTGATCATACTGCTCACCCGCCGCGTTTCCGGCCCTTATTATGCTTGCCTGATCATAACAGCTGCGCCCCGCTTGCACAGCCCCTTGATCTCGCCCTCGATCGGCGCCGCTGCCGTCATGGCCGTTTCTTCTGGCCAGAAATATCCCGGGGGGTCCGGGGGGCTGGCCCCCCGGCCGCTTGCCCCTCGCGGCACGGCTTGCTCAGAGCGCGCCGCGCGCCTGCATGAAGCGCCGCAGCCTGTCCAGCCCCTCCTCGATATCCGCCGTGGCGCGCGCATAGGAAAACCTCAACGTGCCGCCGCCCCGCACCGGGTCGAAATCCAGGCCGGGTGTGACCGCAACACCCGCCTTTTCAAGGATCTCGGCGGCAAGGGCGCGGCTGTCATCGGTGATATGGCGCACATCGGCATAGACATAAAATGCGCCATCGGGCGGCGCGATCCGGTCGAAGCCCGCCTTCGGCAACCCCTCCAGCATCAGCGCGCGGTTGCGCCGGTAGACGGCCATGTTGGCCTCCAGCTCATCCGCGCAGTCCATCGCGGCCAGCGCTGCCACCTGGCTGGCATGGGGCGGGCAGATGAACAGGTTCTGCGCCAGCCGCTCGACCACCCGGACATGATCCTCCGGCACCACCATCCAGCCGACGCGCCAGCCGGTCATGCTGAAATATTTCGAGAACGAGTTGATCACGTAGGCCTCGTCAGAAATCTCCAGCGCGCTCACCGCCTTGGCCTCGTATTCGATGCCGTGATAGATCTCGTCGCTGATGAAGCTCGCGCCCTCGGCCCGGGCCGCCTCCATCAGCTCGGTCAGCGCGCCCCGGTCCAGCATCGTTCCCGTCGGGTTGGCCGGGCTCGCCACCAAAAGCCCCGCCAGGTCCCGCCCCTCCAGGTCGCGCGCCACTGGCTGCAGGCGGTTCTCCGCCGCTGTCTCGATATCGACCGGCTGCAGGTCCAGCGCGCGCAGGATCTGGCGATAGCTGGGATAGCCCGGCGCGCCGATCCCCACCCGGTCGCCCGCATCGAAAAGCGCCGTGAACGCCAGGATGAACGCCCCCGACGATCCCGGCGTGATGACCACCCGCCCGGGGTCGAGATCCAGATCGTACCAGTCGCCGTAAAGCTCGGCGATCCTGCGGCGCAAGGCCGGGAGGCCAAGCGCCACGGTGTACCCCATCGCATCCTCTTGCATGGCGCGCGCCAGCGCATCGCGGGCGCCTTTCGGGGCCGGCGTGCCGGGCTGGCCCACCTCCATGTGAATGATATGCCGGCCCGCCTCCTCGGCGCGGCGCGCGGCCTCCATCACATCCATCACAATAAAGGGATCGACGCCGGATCGGGTTGAGTTTCGCATGTCTTTCTTCCTAGAGTGGTGCTCGAGACGCCCAGCTTTCACTTGGAACAGGCCCCGCCGTCAATGCAGCTTATCCGCCTGATCGCCTTTTGCGCCCTGACCGCCGTCATGGGCCTTATGCTCGCAAACCCCGCTCGGGCGCTGACGCTGTTGCGCGATCCGGATATCGAATACGCGCTCAAGCAACTGGCCGAACCGGTGCTCAAGGCCGCCGGCCTCAGCCCGTCGCGCACCGATATCCTCCTGATCGACGACAGCAGCCTGAACGCCTTCGTGGTGGACCGCGATCACATCTTCCTGCATTCCGGCCTCCTGCTCAAGATGCGCACACCCGCGATGCTGCAATCGGTCATCGCCCACGAGGCCGCGCATATCTCGAACGGCCACCTGATGCGCCGCCCCGTCAACCTGCGCAACGCCCGCACCGCTGCGGGGCTCGGATCGGCCCTGGCCGCCGCCGCGGCCATCGCGGCCGGTGCGGGCGAAGCGGCGGGCG
>Ga0189287_100066_pt1 | contig 119818 bp, 103 predicted proteins | sample UW86minimetaG_FD_130319 | JGI IMG/M metagenome (GOLD analysis project Ga0189287, IMG submission 130319) | Marine microbial communities from the Costa Rica Dome - UW86 mini metaG | ecosystem: Environmental > Aquatic > Marine > Oceanic > Photic zone | place: Costa Rica: the Eastern Pacific...
GATCCCGGCCTGCGGAAACAGATCCGATATCGGCATCATCGCCGACCCGATGATCCCGAACGCATGCTCGATCCCGTGGCGTTGAAGGGTTTTGACAAAGGCCTCTTCGGTCGTCATCTTCATGGTTTTCAGTCCTTTTGCGCGTTTTCTGAAATGGTCAGGCGGTGCCTTGCAGGGCGCCTTGCCTGCGGTCTTCGAGGATCATGTCCGAGGCTTTCTCGCCGATCATGATCGCCGGGGCGTTGGTGTTGCCCGAGACGATCTCGGGCATGATGGAGCAATCGGCCACCCGCAGCCCGGCGATGCCATGGACCCGCAGGCGCGGATCCACCACGGCGTTGTCGCCGGAGGGGCCCATCTTGCAGGTGCCGGTCGGGTGGTAGATCGTGGTCGAGTAGTTGCGCGCCCAGTCGAGCATCGCGTCGTAATCATCCGGATCAAGCGAGCTGTCGGGGCGGAATTCTTCCGAGATCTTGTGGCTGAGCGGCGCGTGCCGGGCGATCTTGCGGGCGATGCGGATGCCTTCGACGATGGTCCGGCAATCGGTTTCGGTGGACAGGTAATTGGGGTGGATCCGGGGATAGACGGCGGCATCGGACGAGGCCAGCCGGATTTCCCCGCGGCTTTCGGGGCGCAGCTGACAGACCGACATGGTGAAGGCCGAGAACGGGTGGACGCCTTCGCCGGGGCTGTCGGCGGACCATGGCTGCACGTGGAACTGGATGTCGGGCGTGTCCACATGATCGCCGGTGCGCATGAACCCGGTGGCGAGGCTGGCGGCCATCGCCATGGGACCGGCACGGAACATCGCGTATTTCAGCGCGATGCGCGCCTGATCATAGAGGCTGCGCACCTCGTCGTTGAGGGTGGGTTCGTGGCATTTGAACACCAGCCGGGCCTGCAGGTGATCCTGCATGTTCTTGCCGATGGCGGGCATGTCGCGCAGCACGTCGATGCCGTGTTCGCGCAGCTGCGCTGCCTCGCCCAGACCGGAGACCATGAGCAGCTGCGGAGAGCCGATCGCGCCGGAGGAGAGGATCACCTCGGCCCGCGCCTTGACGACATGCTCGGCGCCGGAGCGGTCGCGATAGGCGACCCCGGTGGCGCGGCGGCCGTCGAAGGTGATGCGGCTGGCCTGGGCATGGGTCACGATGGTCAGGTTGGGCCGCGAGCGGGCGGGGTTGAGAAAGGCCACCGCGCTGGAGCAGCGCCGCCCGTTGCGCGTTGTCAGCTGGAAGTAGCCGACGCCTTCCTGGGTGGCGCCGTTGTAATCGGGGTTGAACGGGTAGCCCGCATCCTGCGCCGCGGCGACCCAGGCATCGCAGATCGGCCGTTGCAGGCGCATGTTGGAGACCGAAAGCGGGCCGTCTTCGCCATGGAATTCATCGGCGCCGCGTTCCTGGTTTTCGGAGCGCTTGAAGAGTGGCAGAACATCGTCCCAGCCCCAGCCGGGATTGCCCATCTGCTGCCAGCGGTCATAGTCCTGGGGCTGGCCGCGCACATAGAGCAACCCGTTGAGCGAGGATGACCCGCCCAGCACCTTGCCACGCGGCCAGTCGAGCTGTCGGCCATTGAGGCCCGGATCGGGTTCGGTGCGATAGCACCAGTCGACCGACGGGTTGTGCATGGTCTTGAAGTAGCCGACGGGGATGTGGATCCACGGGTTCCAGTCGCGGCCCCCGGCCTCGAGCAGGACCACCTTGATCGATGGATCGGCCGACAAACGATTCGCCAGAACGCATCCGGCAGAGCCCGCGCCGACGATGACGTAATCCGCTGAAATCTCCGACATTTCCGCTCCCCCTCCTCCTGGTCGCGTGGTGAGGAAAAATTTTCCTTGCCAGATCGAACATAAATCTACCAATATTGAGACTGCAAGTATCAAAATTGCAAACTCTGGGAGGAGATCATGAAAGTATCCAAAGCCCTGAGCGGGATTTCCCGCCGGGATCTGTTTCGTCTGTCGGGTCAGTTCGGCCTGTCATCCGTTCTTCTTGGCGCGGGCGCGCTGACCGGCACGGTCAGCCTGACATCGCTCGCCCGGGCGGCAGAAAGCTCGTATGAGAAGCGCTTTGCCAAGGAGCCGAAGCACATGCTGAAGCTGGGCGCATCCGGCTTCAACGCACGCAACCTGCTGATCGAGCGCGCCGGCGTTCTGGAATTCGCCCGCGATCTGGAGGAGCGCACCGAAGGCGAGATCCGCGTCGAGTTCATCGGTGACAACCAGATCTGCGGCCAGCTGAACTGCGTCGAGAAAACCCAGCTGGGCGTGGTCGACATGTATTCTGCATCGACCCAGAACTCGGCCGGGGGCGCGCCCTATCTGAATGTGCTGGACTATGCCTACATGTTCCCCAGCCGGGCGTCGCAGTATCACTTCCTCTACAGCCCGGAATCGATGGCGCTGCTGCGTGAGCCGCTGGAAAAGCGGCATGGTCTGAAATTCCTGTTCAGCCATTGCGAATTGCGCGGCATCCAGTTGGGCCAGTCCTTTGCCGACAAGCCCACGGTGACCAAGCTGGAAGAACTGTTCGGCACCAAGAACCGGGTGACCGGCACGCAGCTTGGCCGGATCGCGATGCAGCTTCTGAACCTCAACCCGGTGCCGGTGGCATGGGAAGAGACGCTGGACGGTCTGAAGCAGGGCCTGATCGACGGGGCCGAGACATGGGCGTCGGCGGTGGCCTATGCCAACATGGCGCCGGTCGTCAGCCAGTCGGTCGACCTGAAGTTCTTCTGCGGCACCGAGCACACCTCGATGTCGGCCAAGGTGTTCGACGCCATGGAGCCGCATCTGCAGGATGCGATCATGGAATCGGCCTACCTGGCGCAGGTGCATGTGCAGGCCGCCAACGAGGCCGCGCTGGTCAAGACCGTGGGCTTCAGCGATCCGCAGCTGCCCGGCACGATCTTTGCCGAGAACGACGTGCGTCCGGCCTTCCTTGCCGAGGATCAGATCCGCATGGCCGAGGAAATGTGCTCGCCCGAGTTCAACCCCGAGCCGTGGGCGCAGTGGCGCGAGCGCCTGAACAACTGGTCGGGTGGTCTGGACACCTACCAGGGCATCTATGACGTCGCACGGCAGATCCCGGTCGACACGCTGCCCGAAAACGTCGAGCCGCGCCGCTGGTGGCGGTCGGCCTGATCCGGGCCTGACAAGACACCGGGCCGCTGGAGGGCGGCCCGGACATCTTGCCCGGGCCGGGAGGTGGTCGGGGTGAGATCACAGTGAGATACGGGCGACCCAAAGGGAGGAATGGGGAATGACCGGTGTGTTCCAGGGCACGGGAGAGATCCTGAGTGCCGTTGCTTCAGGCGATTCATGGATGTTGAGCAGCGCGATGCAGCAGCCGGCGGTCTGGCCGCTGGGGCTGATTGCGATGCTGGCCGCGTCGATCGTGTTCCTTGTGCTCTACCGGGTCAGCGGCTGGTTCGAGCGGAACTTCGAATCCACGATCATGGTGGTGTCGTATCTCGCGATCGGGGGGATCATCTTTGTCGAGGTGTTCCGGCGGTTCGTGCTGTCCGAGCAGGCGCCGTGGTCCACCACGATCCCGCCCTTCCTGTTTCTGATCATGACGTGGTTCGGCTGCAGCTATAACGTCAAGCTGCGCACGCACCTGGCCTTTGCCGAGTTCCGCAACGCGATGCCGCGCGCGGGGCAAATGGCCTGCCTGGTCCTGGATGCGCTTTTGTGGATCGGCTTTTCATGGGTCGTGGTCGTCACCTCGACCCGGGTGGTGGCCAATTCGGCATCGAATTTCCAGATCATGCTTGGCACCGACAACGTGATGCAGTGGTGGTTCCTGATTTCGGTGCCGCTGGCCTTTACGGTGCTGGTGGCGCGCGTGCTTGAAAACCTGCTGACCGACATCGCCAATTTCCGGTCCGGCGAGACGTTGATCCAGCAAGCCGTCATCGGAGGCGACTGACATGACCGACGGAACCATCATCACGCTTATCTCGGTCGGTGTGACCTTCCTGTTCATGCTGGGTGTGCCGGTCTTCCTGGTCATCGGGTATTGGGTGCTGGGCATGTCCTTCCTGTTGTCGATGCCGCTGGACAATATCGGCGCGGCCCTGGCGGACGTGTTCACCGATGGCTTCGCGCTTCTGGCGATGCCGCTTTTCATTCTGACGGGTGACCTGATCAACCGGTCGGGCATCGCCCGGCGGCTGAGCGATTTCGCCTATTCCTGCCTGGGCTGGATCCGGGGCGGCCTGGCGATGGCGTCCCTGGGGGCCTGTGGCCTCTTTGCCGCGATTTCCGGGTCGAATTCGGCCACCACGGCGACAATCGGCTCGATGTTGCATCCCGAAATGGTCAAGGGCGGTTATGACGAACGCTTCTCGGCCGCAACGGCCGCCGCTGGCGGCACGGTGGGCATCATCATTCCGCCGTCCATCATCTTCATCGTCTACGGGTTCCTGCTCAACCTCCCGATCTCGGACCTGTTCGTCGCGGGGATCATTCCCGGCGCCATGATGGTCGGCGGGATGATGATCGCCTGTTTCATCGTCTGCTGGAAGAACGGCTGGGGGTTCCTGATCAAGCTGAGCCCGATGCGGGTCATCAAGACGGCGGTGGGCGCATGGCTGGGCTTTTTCGCCATCGGCCTTGTGCTGTGGGGCATCTACACCGGCAAGTTTTCCCCGACCGAGGCAGCGGGCGTCACCGTGGGCTTCTGTGTGATCGTGGGCTTCCTGTGTCTTCCGTTGCACAAGCTGGTGGGCGGGCGCAAGGACGCGGATATCTCGGAGAAGTCCATCGGCTCGATGCTGGTGGTGCAGGGGTTCAGCCCGCTGGAGCTGCCGTCGATCACCATGCGCTCGGCGCAGATCACCGGCATCCTTGCGCCGCTGATCGCGGTGTCGGTGGTCATGCAACAGATGCTGTCGGTGCTGGGCGCACAGGAGATCATCGGCAATTTCGTGACGTCGATGGGCGGCTATTACGCGGTTCTGTTCACCTCGATGGCGATTGTCTTTGTCGCGGGGATGGTTCTGGAAAGCCTGCCGGTGACGATCATCCTGGCCCCCATCCTGGCGCCGATCGCGCATTCGGTGGGGATCGAGCCGGTGCAGTTCGCGGTCGTCTTCCTTGTCGGTGCCTCGATCGGGTTCATCACGCCGCCCTATGGGTTGAACCTCTATGTGGCGTCAGGTGTCACCGGCGTTCCCTATTTCAGGCTTTTGCGCTACACCCTACTCTATCTTGTGGCTTTGATAGCGGTCTGGCTTGTCGTCGCGCTTGTTCCGGTTCTTTCGACGGCGCTGATCCCGCATAGATGAGGATGGTGTTCGAATGGATGGTGACGACGGCAAATCGGGGGCCATCCCGACGAACCTGAGGCTGTTGATGGTGATCGAACAGATCGCGAAAGCCGGCGTGCCGGTCACGCCGACGGACGTCAATGCCGAGATCGGGTTGCCCAAGCCGACCATTCACCGGTTGTTCAACACGCTGGAAGAAGAGGGCTTCCTGCAACGCGACATGGACGGGCGGACCTATTCGCCCGGCCCCAGGCTGCGGCTGATGGCGGGGGGGATCCTGTCATCGCTGCGCATCCGAACGGCACGGCAGGCGATCCTGACCCGGCTGAGCCGGGAGATCGGCGAGACCTGCAACATCGCGCTGCCGGAGCGGGACGCGATGACCTACCTGGAGCGCATCGAGACCGAATGGCCGTTGCGCATCCAGCTGCCGATCGGGACGCGGGTGCCGTTCTATTGCACGGCCAGCGGCAAGATGTACCTGAGTTCGCTGACGGGCAATCATCTGAAGAAGTACCTCGCCGCCACCGAGCTGTTGCCGCACACGCCGAACACGATGACCGACCCGGAGGCGCTGATCGCCGAGGTCCGGCAGGTGCGACGCAACGGCTATGCGCTGGACCGCGAGGAGTTCATGGAAGACATGATCGCGCTGGCGGTGCCGATCCTGGATGTCAACGGGCGCCTGATGGCGACACTGTCGTTTCACGCGCCGACGCAGCGGTTCGATATCGAGCGGGCGCTTGGCTTTCTGGAGCCGATGCGCGAGGCCGCGGCGGACCTGTCGCAACTGGTGAGCGACAGCGACGGGATCTGACGGCACGGGGGCCGCGGCACGAGGTGAGCAAGAGTTGACAGCCCGGGGTCAGGGCGATCTTTGGGCAGGTGGACGAGACAGATGGAACTTTTCGCGGCAAGCGCCATCGTGATGCTGGCGGCCATTCTTCATGCCTGCACGGGGTTCGGGTTTTCGGTGCTGGCGACGCCGTTCCTGTTGCTGGTCTATGACACGTCGGACGCGATCCAGATCAATATCGCCCTGTCGATCCTGATTTCGCTTTTCCTGATGCCCAAGCTGGTGGCGGATGTGGACAAGCCGCTTCTGGGGCGGCTGATACTGGGTAGCCTGCTGGGGGCGCCGGTGGGCATCGCGATCTATGTCTATGCGAACCCGGACCAGTTGCGCGCGGCGATCGGCGTGTTGCTTCTGGTGTTCAGCGTGCTGGTGCTGCGCAAGCTGCGCTTTGCCCGGAGCCGGCGACGCGATCTGATGACCGGGGGCTTTTCCGGGGCGCTGACCGCCGGGCTGGGGATGCCGGGACCGCCCTTGATGGTCTATTTCGCGGGCACCACCCTGACGCCGAGCGTGCTGCGCAGCACGACGCTTGTGTGTTTCCTGGTCACCTATTCGATCAGCCTGATCCTGCAGATCGTGGTGGGGTCTTCGTCGCTCGAGGTCTTGAAGGCGGCGCTGTTGCTGACGCCCGCGACGGCGGCAGGGGTGGTGATCGGGCAGCTTCTGTTTCGCAGGCTTGATCCGGCGGGCTTCATGAAGCTGATCCACGGCCTGTTGATCGTCACGGGGGCCTATCTGGTGATCGGTGCCGTGATGGCCGGCTGAGCGGGCCGCGCCTGTCAGAACTGATCCCAGATCATCTGCCCCATCTTGTCCAGCCGTTCAGGCGAGCAGAAAAGCGAAATGGTCATCGTCGCCGTCCAGTCGCGCCCACCCATGCGCACCAGCTCGCCGCTGTCCAGCTCGTCCCGGATCGAGAATTCGGGCAGCCACGCGATGCCACCCCCGGCCAGGGTACGGCGCTTGAGCGCCTCGGCCAGCGCATCCATGTAGCGCAGATCGAGAGCGGTCTTGCGGCTGCCGATGGTCTGATCCACGACCGTTCCGAGGAAGGTGTTGGGATCATAGCTGAGATAGGGCACGGGACGGCCCGGGGTGCCCGGCAAGGCCCAGCCGTACCGGGAGGCGGCGGCGTGCTGGGCCACGGGGATCAGCCGCTCGTCGCAGATATCCTTGCGCACGAAGCGGGTCTCGTCGAGGATCGGCGAGACGTCCTGATGCCGGTAATAGAGCAAAAACTCGCAGCCGCCCTCGTTGAGGAGCTGGCAGCAGGCGGTCAGGCTGTCGGAAATCACCCGGGTGCGAACCTCGGGGTGCTGGCGCTCGAAGGCGGCCATGCGGGGTTGCAGGAAATTGACGGAAATGGCGTGGAGTGCCGCAAAGCGCTGGAAGGTGGCATTGCCGCGCGCCTGTTCGCGGATCGACTGCCGTGCATCCGTCAGCTCGGCGACGGTGGCCTGCGCCACGGGCAGGAAGTGCTGTCCGGCCTCGGACAGGCGCACGGGATAGGTGGCCCGGTCGATCAGCGGCACGCCGATCCAGTTTTCCAGCGATTTGATCCGTCGGCTGAACGCGGATTGGGTGATGTTGCGTTCCTCGGCGGCGCGGGTGAAGTTGAGCGTGCGGCCAAGGCAGACGAAATCCCGCAACCAGTTGATATCCATGACCCGTCCCCAATGCTTCGACGGCCAGAATGCGGTGTCGCGGCTCATCATGCAAGATCGGAATAGTTTGATGATATGTTTGAATTGGCCAAGCAGGGCCGGCGTGGCCTAGCATTTGTCGATAATCCATCGCTGCCGTGGCAAGGCTTCGGCTTGCGGATAACGACGAGGGCCGCGCGAACGGTCTCGCATCGCACACCAACAAGGAGACAAACATGACACGTACCTGGAAATACCTTGCATCGGCCACGGCCCTGAGCGTTGCGGCGACGATGCCGGCGCTGGCCGAAACGACAATCCGCCTGTCCACCTATGTGAACGAGGCCGATATCCGCTATGACGGGTTTGTGCATTTCGCCAAGCTGGTCGAGGAAAAGACCGGCGGCAGCGTCGAGGTGCAGATTTTCCCGTCGGCCACGCTGCATGGCTGGTCCGAGGGTGTCGATGCCGTCCAGGGCGGCGTGTCGGACATGAGCTGGATTCCCGCCGATGACCGTCTGCCCTGCTATCGCGTGACATCGCTTTATCCGGTGGCCGTGGACCTGGAAAAGCAGATCGAGATGGATGCGGCCTATGCCGATCTGGTCCGTGACGAGGCGGCGAACGTCAACCTGGTGCCGGTGTTCAACTCGAACTATTCCTACGATCAGGAATGGTGGTTCGAAGAGGCGATCGCCGATCTGGGCGATCTGCAGGGCAAGCAGGTGCGGTCGATCGGGCCGCTGGTCAGCATGATGATCGAGACCTGGGGCGGCGCGCCGGTCTTCGTGGCGCCCAAGGAAGTGTTCCAGTCCGCCGAGCGCGGCGTCGTGGACGGGATCAACATGGGTGTCGCCACCTATTCCAGCTGGAAGCTGTGGGACGTGATGCCCTACATGGTCAACGCCAACCTGTTCTACGGCAATATCCAGTACATGATGAACAAGGAAAAGTTCGACTCGATGACCGCCGACGAGCAGGCCGCCGTGATGGCCGCCGCCAAGGAAACCGAGGAATGGCTGAAGCCGCGTTACGAGGACTGGGTTGACCAGCGCGTCGGCAATGCCGTGATGAAAGGTGGCGGCGCTGCCGTGTCCATCAGCCAGGACAAGCGGATGGAGCTGATCGGAAGCGTTCAGGGGAAATGGAACGAAACCGTGGACGAAGCCTGCGGCCCCGAGCTTGCCGGCCAGATCCGCGATCTGTTCGCCCAGCACGCCCCTTGAGTTGACGCGCTCAGGCCGTCGGGCGGGCAGGGGCCTGGCCCGACGGCGCACGCGTCACCCCCGGAAATATGGAGGTCGTCATGCAGACCGGACTGGATCGGTTGATCGCACGGTTCGAGCACGCTGTCGTCTGGCTGGCGGCTGGCGGCGCGATCGTGGTTCTCGTGCAGATGGTGTGGATCAGCTATGGTGTGTTTACCCGCTACGCGCTGAACGCGCCGGACCGGATGGTGACCGAAGCCACCGCGCTGTTGCTGTTTCCGGTGGCCTTTGCGGGGCTGGCCTATGCGATGCGCGAGGATGCCTATCCCAAGGTCACCATGCTGACCGACCGGCTGCCGGCGGCGGGGCGCAAGGTGGTGGCGATCCTCAACCTGGCGATCATGCTGGGGGTGGGTCTGTTCTTTTCGCTGGCGGGCGTCAACGCGACGATCCGATCGTTCAATTCCGGCGCCTCATCCGAGATCCTGCTGTGGCCACGCTATGCGTTCTGGGCGCCGGGGGCGTTGGCGCTGGTGGTGTTCTCGATCTACGCGACATTGCGGCTGATCAAGCTGATCCGCACCCCGGCCGAGGAGGTCTGAGCGATGGAATGGTATGAAGTCGGACTTGGCCTTCTGGGATTGCTGATGCTGCTGATCGGGCTTGGCCTGCCGATCCCGTTCGCGCTGGCGGCGGCATCGCTGCCGTTCCTGTGGCAAATCCAGAGTTTCGACACCTCGATCGTGTCGGCGGAGCTGAAGCTGTGGGGGGTATGGATCGACTATATCCTGCTGGCGGTGCCGCTTTTCGTGTTCCTGGGCGAATTGATCGGCCGGTCGCGGATCGGGCCGAACCTCTATCAATTCCTGCATCAGGGGGTGCGCGTACGCGGCTCGGCGGCCTATGGCTCGATCGGGGCTTGCGCGGGCTTTGGTGCTGTCTGCGGCTCGTCGATGGTGGGATCGTTGACCATCGGCGGCGTGGCCCTGCCCGAGATGCTGCGGCTTGGCTATGGAAAGCAACTGTCGTCCGGTGTGCTGGCGGCGGGTGGCACGCTGAGTGTTCTGCTGCCCCCCAGCCTGATCCTGCTGTTCTACGGCATCGTCACCGACCAGAGCATCGGTGATCTGTTCATCGCCGGTGTGATCCCGGGCCTGATCCTTGTGACGTGCTTCTGCGTTGTCGTGCTGATCTGGGGTGTGGTGCGGCCCGACGACATTCCGGGCAACGAAAGTTCGGCCAAGATGGGGCTGATCCAGATCGCAGCCACGATCGGGCCGATCGCGGCCATCGGGCTGGTGATCACCGTCGCGATCTATGCCGGTATCGCCACCCCGACCGAGGCGGCGGCGGTGGCGGCCCTGCTGACGGTGATCCTGGCCTTCGGGGTCGGCGGGCTGACATGGCAGGGCTTCAAGGATGCGCTGTTCGCGACGATGCGGACGATGGGTTACCTGGGCTTGCTGCTGTCGGCGGGGGTGCTGTTCGGCTTCGTGCTGACCTATTACCGCGTGCCACACCAGTTCACCGAGCTGTTTCTGAGCTTCGATCTGTCGCCCTACGTGGTGCTGATGATCGTGCTGGCCTTCTATATCCTGCTGGGCATGTTCCTCGAGCCGGTGTCGATGACCTTCATCACGCTGCCGACGATCTATCCGCTGATGGCGGCCGCAGGGTTCGACCTGATCTGGTTCGGGGTGGTCTATACGATCACCATGGAGATCGCGGTGCTGACGCCGCCCGTGGGCTTGAACCTTTATGTGATCCAGGGGATCGGGCGCGGCAAGGTGAGCATCGGGGATGTCATCTCGGGGTGCTTGCCCTTCATCGCGGCGCTGGTGCTGCTGATCGTGATCCTTATCCTGTTTCCGGAGACTGCGCTGTGGCTGCCCGAACAGATGCGCTGACCAGTCGCCGGGGGCTGACCTATCGGCGGGCGGGGTCCGGCACGCCGTTGGTGCTGGTCCATGGCTACCTGGGAGGGTCAGGTCAATGGAAGGCCGAGCTTGACCGTTTTTCCGACCGGTTCGACGTGATCGCACCTGATCTGCCGGGCTTTGGAAATGCCGCCCATCTGCCATCGGCGGACCGGATCGGCACGTTTGCCGAGGCGGTTGTCGAGCTGATGGACGATCTGGGCCTGGGGCGGGTGATGCTGCTTGGGCATTCCATGGGTGGCATGATCGTGCAGGAACTGGCGGCGCGGCACGTCCACAGGATCGAGCGGCTGGTGCTTTACGGGACGGGGCCGCTTGGGCTTATGCCGGACCGGTTCGAGCCGCTTGAAACCTCGCGCGAGCGGATTCGCGCGGAAGGGGTGGGGCACACCGTGCGCCGGATCGGGGCGACATGGTTCCGCGACGGCGACCGGGCGGCCGGCTTCGACGTGGTCGCGTCCCTTGGGGCGCAGGCGAGCCAGGCGGCGGCACTGGCCGGGCTGGATGCGATGGCCCATTGGGACGGGCGCGGGCAGATGCAGAGCCTGACCATGCCGACCCTGGTGCTGTGGGGCGATGGGGACAGGTCCTATCGTTGGCCACAGGCCGAGGCGCTGTGGCGCGGGCTGCCCGATGCCAAGCTGGCCGTGATCCCCGGCACCGCCCATGCCGTGCACCTGGAAAAGCCGGGACTGTTCCACGCGGTGCTCGAGGATTTCCTGATGGCGGATCAGACGGTGATGGCCTGAGCCGGATCACGTGTGGATGAAGCGCACATAGCCCGGTTCGATGATCGCGGCGGTCAAGCGGCCGGTTTGGAAGGCGCCTGTATCGACGCCGATCCGGCCAGCCTTCATCACCGGGGCATCGCGGACGAAATGCCCATGCGCCATCCACAGCCCATCCTGCCGGGGGATGTCGAAGAAATCCGGGTGCCCCCATAGCAGGCCATGCCCGCGCCCGGGCTGGATGGGAAGGTTCGGATCACCGCCCGCATGGCTGACCACCACATTGCCGCTTTGCCAGATCAGCGGCCTGTCCGAGAGCCACGCCAGAAGGGCGTCGCCCGCAGCCTCCTGCAGGCGGTTGCGCAGTGTCTCGTAGGGGTGATTTTCGGGCTCATGGATGCCGAAGCTGCGCAGGGTTTCCGACCCGCCATTCGCCATCCAGAGACGCCCGGCACTGTCGGGGGTCTCGAGGAATTCCAGCATCATCGCCTCGTGGTTGCCCTGCAGGCAGGCCCCACCGTTTGCCTCGGGGTTCAGCTCCATCAGGCGGCGGAGCACCCCGGCGCTGTCATGGCCGCGATCGACATAATCGCCGACGAAGACAATGGGCAGGCCGGGCGCCTCTTTGGACAGCTTGGCGAGAAGCGTGTCGAGCAGGTCCGACATGCCATGGATATCGCCCACAACCACGAACGCGCTGTCGGGGGCCAGTGCCGCGTCAAAGCCGGGACGTCCGAGGCCAAGGCGGTGCATGAGACTGCGAAAACTGGTCATTCCCCTCTGTGTCCGTCACCTTGCCCCCAAAATCAAGCCATGCTCCGCCCATGGGCGCGGCGCATGAGGTTATCTGTGGCACGCCGCCGCATAATGTCGTAAACATAGACAAACATTATTCGCATTTAGAAATTGTTTCCATTTTTTTGGCAAAGAATAGCATGACGGAACATATTGGCCCCTGGAGCGGCTCAGGATCATGACGGATCAGGCCAAACCCGGCTTTCCGGAGTTGCGGGCGGCGCGCCGCAAGGGAATTGTCCTGTTCTTCTGGGCCTTCGTTTTCTCGATCTTCGTCAACCTGCTGATGCTGACCGGGCCGCTTTACATGTTGCAGGTCTATGACCGGGTTCTGTCGTCGCGGTCGATCGAGACGCTTGTCGCCCTGTCGGTGCTTGTGATCGGCCTGTATGCGCTGATGGCGGTGCTGGATTATGCCCGTGGCCGGGTCATGGCGCGGGTCGGTGCGCGGTTTCAATCGACGCTGGACGGGCGCCTGTTCGAGGCGACGCTGTATCGGTCGTCGGAGCCTCGGGAACATGCCGCCTCGGGGGCGGCGCTGCGGGATCTGGACGCGGTGCAGTCTCTGTTCGTGTCGCCGGTGCTGCTGGCCCTGTTCGACATGCCGTGGACGCCCGTCTTCATTGCCGCGATCTTCATTTTCCACCCGATCCTGGGGTGGATCGCGGTGGCTGGCGGGCTGGTCATCGTGGTGGTGGCGCTGGCCAACCAGTATCTGACCGGCTACCGCGTGCGCAAATCGCAGGCGGCCAGCCAACAGGCCCATGCATTCGCCGATCATGCCCGCGCCGGCAGCGAAGTGGTGCTGACGCAGGGACTGGCCGGCAATATGCGCAAACGTTTCATGCGGCTGCGCAATATCGCCCTGGATCAGACGGTGCATTCGAATGACTGGACCGGCAGCTTTACCGCCTTCACCAAATCGTTCCGGCTGTTGCTGCAATCGGCGATGTTGGGCGCGGGCGCCTATTTCGTGATCCTGGGCGAGTTGACACCGGGTTCGATGATCGCCGGGTCGATCCTTCTGGGACGGGCGCTGGCCCCGGTCGAACAGGCGATGGGCAACTGGCCGGTTCTGCAAAGGGCGCGTTCGGGATGGTATGCGCTGGGCCGCTATCTGCAAACGGTGCCGCCGCGCCCGAGGTTGATCGAACTGCCCAAACCCGAGGCGCATCTTGTGGCCAAGGCGATGACGGTGGTTCCGCCCGGTCAGCGGAAGCCGACCCTGCGCAACATCACTTTCGAGCTCAAGCCGGGGCAGGCGCTGGGCGTGATCGGGCGCAGCGGGTCCGGTAAATCGACGCTGGCGCGCGCGCTTGCGGGATACTGGCCTCTGGCGGCCGGCGAGGCGCGCCTTGGCGGTGCGACGCTGGATCAGTACAATTCGGACCAGCTGGGACAGCATATCGGCTACCTGCCGCAGACCGTGTCGCTGTTCCAGGGCACCGTCGCCGAGAATATCGCGCGGATGCAAAACGATCCCTCGTCCGAGGCCGTGGTCAGGGCGGCCAAGCAGGCCAATGCACATGACATGATCATGCATTTGCCGAAAGGCTATGACACGTATCTCGATGGAAACGAAAACCAGCTTTCGGGGGGGCAGCGGCAGCGTATCGCGCTGGCCCGCGCGCTGTATGGCGATCCGGTGCTGTTGATCCTCGACGAGCCCAATTCGATGCTGGATGCAGAAGGCTCGGAGGCGCTGAACCGGACGGTGAACGGCTTCAAGGCGTCGGGGCGCTCGGTCATCGTGATGACCCACAGGCCGGCGGCGATTGCCGAATGCGACCTGCTGATGGTCCTGGAAAAGGGCATGGCCACCGCGTTTGGCCCCCGTGACGAGGTGATGCAGAAAACCCTGAAGAACGTGGAACCTGTGCGCAGCACTCTGCAAAGCAAGTCCAAGGTGGCCTTTTGAGCGGCACCCCTGATGAAAGCCTGCCCCGATGGGGCGCCGCCAAGCCGGTGCTGGCGGGGGTGCTGGCGCTGATCCTGCTGGTCGGCGGCCTGGGTGTCTGGGGGGTCATGGCGCGGATATCGGGTGCTGTCATAACGACGGGTACGGTCAATGTCGAAACCAACCGGCAGGTCGTCCAGCATCCGGATGGCGGCGTGGTCGGGGAAATATTCGTCGATGAAAGCGACACGGTGGCCAAGGGCGACGTCCTGATCCGGCTGGATGGGCGCAAGCAACGCTCGGAGTTGACTATCGTGGAGGGGCAGCTGCGTGAAATCGCGGCGCGCAAGGCCCGCCTGATGGCCGAGCGCGACAGTGCCGACGCCATCGATTTCAGCGACCATCTTCTGGCCGAAGCCGAGGTGAATCCCGAGGTGGCCGCCATGATCAAGGGGGAACGGACGCTGTTCGAGGCGCGGCGCGAGACATTGCGGCAGGAGGCACGGTTGCTGCGCGAGCAGAACAACCAGATCGACCAGCGGATCGCCGGCATCAACGCGCAATTGCGCGCGCTCGAGACACAGGCCGATCTGGTCGGGCAGGAGTTGCGCGATCAGCAAAGGTTGCTGGCCAACCAGTTGACCCAGGTGGCCCGGGTCAATGAACTCAAGCGCGAAGAGGCCAACCTTCTGGGGCAGATCGGGCGGATGGAGGCCCAAATGGCCGAGCTGCGCGGCCAGGCGGCGAGCAATGACATCTCGCTCTTGCAGCTTGATACCCGCCGCCGCGAAGAGGCTGTGGGCACGCTGCGCGACCTGCAATTCCGCGAGATCGAACTGGCCGAGCGCAAGCTGGATCTGGAGGATACGCTGTCGCGGCTGGATATCCGGGCGCCGGTCAGCGGCCTGGTCTACAATCTTCAGGTGTTCGCCGAGCAATCCGTGGTGCGCCCCGCCGATCCGCTGCTGTACATCATTCCACAGGACCAGGCGCTGGTCGTGTCGGCGCGGGTGGAGTCGTTGAATGTGAACGATATCTATGTCGGTCAGGAGGCCGCGTTGCGCTTTCCGGGCTTCGATCAGAAGACCACCCCCGAGCTTTTCGGCCAGGTCACCAAGGTTTCGGCCGATGTGGTCAAGGACGAGCGGACCGGCATGGATTATTACGCCGCCGAAATCATGCCCTATCCGACGGAATTGGCCAAGCTGGGTGAGGATCGCCTGCTGCCGGGGATGCCGGTCGAGGCGTTCATCCAGACGGGGGAACGCTCGCCGATTGCCTATCTGGCGGAACCGATGCTGGGGTTTTTCAACCGCGCCTTCCGCGAATGATCCTGCCGTATTTTGGCGCAAAAGCCACATAGCTGACAAGATTGCGATAAAATGGCTGCAATATGGAAACGTCCCGCGATCTGTGTTAAGCTGGACACATAATAACGGTCAAAAGCCGCCGTCAGATGTGGCAAGGCCGAATATGAGGCAGTCGAGAGCAGTGCTCAGTTTACGGATGATAATGATGATCCCGCTTGGGATCATGTTGGCTGGCTGTGAAGACGTCGGCATGGCGCATCGCCCGCTCGAGGCGGAGATGCCTGACCGCTATTCCGTGCTGGCCCCGATCGAAGCCCCAAGCCGAGATGATATCGAATGGTGGCGGCATTTTAACGACCCGGTTCTGGATCAACTGGTTGCGCGCGGCTTGAGCGGCAACCTGAACGCTGCCGAAGCGCGTGCGCGTCTGCGCGAGGCCGAGGCCGATGCAAGGGGCGCGAATGTCCCGCTGAGCGGCAACGCCAACCTGGGTGTCCGCGCGCCGTCGAATGCGTCGGAATCCGGCGAAGCCTCGGTCAATGCGCAGATCAACCTGGCGGGAGAAGCCGGGTTCCGCGCCCGCGCGGCGCGCGCCCGGCTTGAAGCCGCCGAGTTCGGGACAATCGAGGCCCACCGCATCGTCTTGTCGGAAGTGGCGCAGGCCTATGCCGATCTGCGTTTCTTCCAGAGCAGCCGCGCCTTCCGCGCGCAGGATCTGCGTTCGCGGCAGCGCACATTGAGGGATATCGAAACCCAGCTTGGGGCCGGGGCGGCGACGCGCCTTGACCTGCTGCGCGCCCAGTCCCTTCTGGCGGAAACACGCGCCGAGATCCCCCAGCTTGATGCGCGGATCGTGCAGACGCGCAATCGCCTGTCGACCCTGCTGGGTGTGCCTGTCGGCAGCCTTGGGATGGATCTTGGCTATCACGGCCAGCAACCGGTGCCGAAAGGCGCGATCGATGCGGGTGTTCCTGCCGATCTGCTGCGCGCCCGCCCCGATATCCGGCGTGCCGAACAGCTTTATGCGGCCGCCGTGTCCGATGTCGGCGTGGCGGATGCGGCGCGGTATCCCAGTCTGAACCTTTCGGGGCTGATTTCGGCGCCCGCGAACGGCGGAAGAGGCACGGAAACACTGGTTGCCGGTCTTGTCGTCCCGGTCTTCAATCAGCCGGCCCTCTTGGCGGAGAAGGATGCGGCGGCGGCCCGTGTCGAGCAGACGTACCTGCAATGGCGGATCGCCGTGCTGCAGGCGCTTGAAGAGGTGGAAAACGCGCAGATCCTGTTGCGGTCGGCGCGCCAGTCCGTGTCCGCCGCGCGTGAGGCTGTCAGCCTGAACCGCCAGTCACTCGATCTGTCGCGGGAATTGCTGAGCAGTGGCGGCAATATCACCGTGCTCGACGTGCTGGATCGGGAGCGCGCTTTGTCGTCCTCCCGCACGGCTTTGGCGCAGAACACCCGCGATGTCGCCGCGGCCTTCATCCAGCTTTATGTCGGGCTTGGGCGTGGGCATCCCCTGACGATGGATCGCATGCCGATCGATCCCGAGACGACCACCGTCTCGAGCCGCGACGAGCTGTCGGTGGACATGCTGTCATTCCACTGAACCGTATGGCGGGGCGTTCGCCCGGTTTCTTCGGATGTGCCTTGCGGCACAGGATCAATCCGCCGGGGCATGAAGCGCGAGCGTGTCGATCATGGCTTCGATATCGGCAAGCGCCGCTGCGTATTCGGCGCTGTCCACCGATCCGTAGCGGCTGTCGAATTCGGCCTGGGACATGATCTGCGGAATGTCGTCAAAGGGCACGATCACGTCATGTTCGGCCTGCAGGCGGGCCAGAAGCGCGGGCCAGTCGCCGGGCGGGGCTGTCATCAGGCGGTTGGACATGCGTATGCCCGAATTGTTGGCGGCCAGATCGGTGAAGTCGAATCCGCCTGATCGCAGGCTGTCGTAAAGCTCCTTGAATTCGCCGACGGAGACCGCGAACCCCCGGTTCGAGGCGGCTTGCAGCGCGGCGGCGGTTGTGAAGTGGCGGCGGCTGTCGATCCGGCCATTCAAGGTGACGTCGTCGCAACTGGCACGCCAATCGCGGTCCGCCACCAGATCGCCGCCGATCAGCCGCCCGACGATCAGCGGAAAGTCCCGCGCGCCACAGACCCGGGTGAGCGCGAAGATCGCGGCGGTATAGTCATTGGCCAGCGTGTCGGGTGCGCTGCCGTCAAGTGCTGCCCGAAGGGTGAAGTGAAGATAGGGCAGGTAGCTGCCGCTTGTGGGCAGCGCGCCGCGCTCCATCGCGTCGCGGATCAACAGGTAATAGTGATCGATCTGCGCGGCCTGTGGCATGTCGGTCCCGCGCATCGTACCGAAAAGGCCGCGCATGATGCCGTTCTTGCCCATGTCGTCCATGGCCAGATCGAACGACAGGCGGTCGCCGTCGATGGTCATCCGCGTGACGGCGGCGATCATGGTGTCGCCGGTCCTGTTGCCGAGGACGGCATTCGCACCGAGGCGAGCGCCTTCTAGGGCCAGCACGGGCGGGATCTGCAGCGATCCGGCACGGATGTCGGTGGGCCGCACACGGCCCTCGAACGCCGGGATACGAGCCGACAGGTTGATGAATTTCCGGATCGGCAGGTATGGCACGGGGATCGAGGCGCGCAAAATGGCGGTGTCGCCCACAGTCTCGAGATCGCTGCGAAACCCGGGCACGAAGCGCGCGCCGAGACGCAGCAGGCTGTTCAACTCGGACGTGGTCAGGATCAGCGGATCGCCTTGCGCCTGCCCGTTTCCGGCCGCGTCCCGCACGTTGCGCACAAAGCTGCGGGCGACGACCACGTCCTGTGGGGTGGGGGCGCTTTTCGCGGCGACCAGAGGGTCATCCTCGAGCAGCAGGATATAGAGTGCCGTCGTGGCCAGAAGGCTGACCACAGCCAGACCCACCAGAAGCCTGCGGATCAGGCGCAGCACGGCTGATGGCTTTCGTGGCAAGGGATGGGGGGCGAACGCAACACTGAAATGGGCTTTTCGACAATCTGAAGACAATACAACCGAGTGTAGCGCAAGCCGCCGGTTCGTGCATCACGGATTATGCGGCAAGGGCCGCGTGCCCGGTGATCAGCCCAGTCCCGTCCGCCGGTCCAAAAAGGGTGCGGCGATGGCCCCGGCGATGAAACCGCCAAGATGGGTTTCCCAAGCCAGATGTCCCGACGTGGCCCAAAACATCACGACGTTCAGCACCGTGAGCAAGGTGACAGGCCACAGGATCGCATAGGCCAGGACCTTGATGTCCGGCTGCGCGCGCAGCGTGTCGCAGATATCCCAGATGACCCACGCCCCGACCAGGCCGAACAGGGCGCCGGATGCACCGACCATCGGTTGCAGCTTGTCGCTCAGCATTGCAAACCCCACGGCACCGCCCAACAGCGACACCACATAGAGCATCGTGAAACGCCATGCTCCGACACGATCAAGCTCGGGACGCGCCACCGAGACGAGCGTGACCATGTTGACCAGAAAATGTCCGATGCCGGCATGGAGGACGGAATAGGTCAGGAACATGAGGGCAGGCTGGAACGGGTAATTCGGTGTCCAGCCCCGCAAAAGGCCGATCCAGAAGGCGAAATGTTCATAGGCATCACGACGCCAACGGGCGCTGCCCCAAAGGCCCCAATCGGCACCAAGCAGGAGCGCCTCGGGGACTGCCGAGATCAGGACAAGCACCAAAAGCACAAAGCACGCACTGGGCTTGGCGGGGAGAAGCGACCTCATGCCTTGTCCAATGGCAGCTTGCACAAGGCGTGGCATGTCATGCCGTGTGTCCTCGGGGTCAGGGCAACAGGTCGAAACTGCGGTTCAGGCTGACGAACAAGGACGTCGAGTCGGCGTTGCCGGCGGTGCCTTCGTCGCGGATGCGGTGGCTGAGCCCGGTGCTGAGGGTCCAGTCGCGCGTCAGGCTGCGATTGTAGCTGAGTGAGACGCCGGCCCGTTCGGTATCGTTCGTTGCGCCCGTGCCGTCGGTCAGACCGTAATCCATGCTGAAACCGAGGCTGGAGAGGGTGTTGATATCGTAGCTGTAATTCACTACGGCGCTTGTCGCCAGCCGCTCTTCATCGTCGTTGTTGGTGCTGACGCTGCGATTCAGGCGAAGACTGAGCGCCGAGCGGGCCATTTGGTATTGCCAGTTCAGCGATCCGACCAGATCGGGGCTGCCGCCATCAAAGCTGGTGGCCCCGAGGCTGGCCGACAGCGCGCCGTTGGGCAGCTCGATGCTGCGACCGAACCGCAGCGTGACACGGTCGCCCGCCTGATCCAGCGATGTGGAAAGGTTGGCGGTGACTTGACCGTTCGGCATCGGGCGCTGCAGCCCGATCTGCCCGATGACACCCGATCTTGATGTCGACCGGAGTGCTTCGCGCGTATCGATTTCGGTATAGCCAAGCGACGCGTCCACCACCGTCCCGTCGGCCAACTGGTTCTCGACGCCGAAATTGACCGTGTAGGTGTCACGCTTGGTCTGGAGGGCGTCATCGGCTTCGTACCGGTCGTAGTTCAGGGCAACACGCCCCGTGGTGACCGGCGAAAAGCGCAAAAGCGTGGTGATGCCAGCCCGGCTGCGATCCGTATCGGTGAGGGTCGCGCGGGGGTTGTCGGTATAGTAGATCCCGCTGACGCCTGCATCGAAGACAAACCCGATCGGCGCATTACGCCCGGTTTGGAGCTGCGTCGACAGCGCGTAGTTGTTGCGCTTGCCGCGACCATCGAGTTCGTTGAAATCGTCGGGCAGGACGATCTCGCCCTCCTGGTTCACGAAATCCTCGATCGAACGGACAAAGCCCACATCCGATTGGCTGAAGCGGCCATCGACACTGAACAGGGCATTGGCGCCCTCGCGGGAATAGGACAGGCGAATGTCCGGATCGGCAAACCCGGTCGAAATTTCCGAGCGCGAGGGGATGTTGCCTTCGCGGAACACGCCACCAAGCGACAATGACAGGCGTTGGGTGCGTGTTTCGGAATTCAGGTTGAACCGCAGCGACGTTGTCGCAAGCTGGGTGCTGCCGGATGACGGGATGTCCAGCGCGAGGTTATCGCCTGCCTCGAACCTCTGGCTGACCGAGAGCGACGCGTTTAGCGCGCTTGTGTCCTGCTCTTGGGCAAACAGCGGATAGCCCGCGAAAGCCGAAGCCCCTGCCAGGGTGACCGGTATGAAATGCCTGACTTTCAAATCTGCTCTCTCGCTGATTGGTAGCGGTTATTATTATTCGAACAGGCGACGCTCGGGCACGATGATGACGTCGCCGGGGGCCATGACCGTCATGCCGATGCCGGATTTACCTGCAAGGATGTCCTTGTAATTGACGTTGTAGACACGCTCGTTGCCGTCCTTGCCGACACGGCGCAATTGCACCCGCTGCGTGGCAGCGAAACGTGAGAACCCCCCGATTTCAGCCAGCAATTGCAGCATTGTCGTACCTTTGGCGACCTCGACCTTGCCGGGGTTTGCCACTTCGCCCATGACGTAGATCGGAACGGTGTCTTTCAGGGCCGAACCCGAAGCGGCAGGATCGGCTTTTGCCAGGCTGGCCATCGACAGGAACACGGTGGGCCCGCTCGAGAAATTCGGAGCCAGAGCCTGTGTGACGTTCTCGCGCACCTGCGACAGGGTGCGGCCCGCAGCGGCCACGGTGCCGGCCAAAGGCACGGACACCCGCCCATCGGGCAGGACAAGCGCGTCGCGGTTGATGCTGCTATCTTCAAGGACCTCGATGCGAAGCACGTCGCCGGGCTTGATCCGATAACTTTCCTGAGCCGCGCTCTGTGCTGCCATGAAAGGCACGATCACAAGGGCGGAAAGCAGAGCGATAATCCGATTCATGGCAAATCTCTTTCCAATTCCGTCTTAAAAGCTTCCCCAGCCTTGAAAATATCTTTGCGAGCTTATCGACCCAAGAAATAATGCAAACCGGGCGGGGTAATCCCTAACTGATAGGACAAGCGTGCCATTCATGCAACAATTTGCAGCGGTTTTTACGGGTTGTTTGGACGAATGCCGAGGAGGTTTGGACATTTTGTCGAAAATGCGGCGGTATTGGGGTGAATTGACATGCATCGGCCTTACTGCTGCCTCAAAGGCCGGGAAACATGGGTGTGATAGTTCAGCTCGGGTGGCTTTGCGGCGCCAGGGCACCTAGCAAGAGGGCAGCTTTCATGATGTTCGGATTTTTAGGTCTTGCAGTCATTACCGGCCTTGTCAGCGGGGCCATCGCCCTGATCATGGGATTGGGCGCCGCGGCGGCCCTTGCGATCTATGCGGGCACAGGTGTCCTGGTTCTGCTGGCCGTGATGGCGCAGGCCGTGCTGGAGACCATGCAGGAAGGGCGCGCAGCCACATTGGACGGCGGCGGCATCCTTTCATCTCGGCCCGGCAAAAGATCGTGACGATGGCGGGCAGTCCGGACTGACGCTGATTCGCGTCATTCTTGGGGCCCGGATGTTCAAAATCTGGAAACAATTCCGATTTTAGCGAAGAATTGTGCGCCTAAGCTTGCGCATTTCTCAAGCTCTTCGGCTGTTTTTAAAGGCTCTCGAAATTAATTTCCTCGAAAAAAGGCGGGATTACGGCATCTTTGTGTGCCGGCTGCCCAATTCTTCTTTGAATAAGGCCATTCTCTGTGTACTTTTGGAGCTGGGAATTGAACCTGATTTTTTATTGAAGACCTTTAAAGGGGGATTAGACATGGGAATTAAATCGACTTTACTTGGTGCGGCCGTCGCGGCAGTTGCACTGACCGGCGCGGCGAGTGCGGCACAACTGAGCTTTAGCGGTACTGGCTTCACTGCAGCCCTTCCTGCCGGGACAGGTGGCAAAACGGGCTTTGACCTGTCAGCGTCCACAGGCCTTTCGGTGGGCGATAATGTTACCGTGTTCAACTCGGCAAATCCGGGTGGCGTGCAGACCGGCCTGCCGGGGATGATCAAGGTTGAATATCTCGGGTCTGAAGCCGGCAACGAGAATGCTGCCTTCGAACTTACCTCGGGCCTGACCGCCTTGTTCAACAACCGTACGTCATCCATCGGGGATATCGCGAGCTTTATCGACGATGGAGGCTTCATCGACTTTCTGTTCCGCGACATTTCCGATAATCAGAGCATCGAAAACGGCAACACCGGTATTGCACCGGCGGGTTTGAGCATAGCGTTTAGCTCGATTTCCGCCAATGGTCGCAGCGTGATCGCTCTCTTCGGTGACGGCGAAGGCGACTCGGACTACGACGACATCGCTATCCGTATCTCGACTGTGCCGGTGCCAGCTGCAGGTCTTCTTCTGTTGACCGCTATCGGAGGCTTGGGCTTTGCAAAGCGTCGCAAGCGCAAAGCCTGACAAACCTGTATCATTGGTGTGGACTTGGGGCTCTCATGATTTGAGAGCCCCTTGTTTTGGGCCGCGCTTGGGATGGTGTATGCGACGCATCTGCGAGCATGTACCGAAAGGGCTGTCAAAGTAATCCATGATGCTTGGGGTCTATTGGGCCTTGCCCTTCGTATTGGAGGGCGGCGCTCTGTTTTCAGAGAGATCCTGCATTTGTGACTGTCGACCAATCCTCGTATGCGTGAAACAGCCCGATCCGCGGGTTGCTGATCGTCCAAAGCGTTCAGCCTTCAACCTGCGGCATCAGCGACAGGTAGAACGCGTGCAACGAGTGAACCGAGCACCGAATTTCGCGAAACGCCGGAATCCAGGTTTTCCGCGAAACGCTTCAGATATCCCAGACATCGACCGTGATTGATCCTTGCGTACGGTTGCCCAAGGTATCCATGGCCCAATAATCGAAGCTGTCTACACCGGAAAACCCATGGTCAGGGGTGTATTCCAACGATCCGTTTTCCGAGAAGCGGACTGACCCATGGGCTGGATTTGAGACGGAATCGAGGAAAATCGTGTCTAGATCCAAGTCCATGTCGTTCTCGAGGACGTTCAGGGAAATCATCTCATTTTCCTGAGTGGTTGCGAAATCGTCGCTCGTCATAGGCGCGGAATTCGTCATGTCCAAAAGGCCATTGCTGAACGATCCGAGGTTTGTCTGAAGATAGTCTGCGGTATGCTCGAGCTCGACGACATGTTGGAATTTAAGAATTTCACCGGTCACACGATCCGTGATGGCATCGGGCACAAGCATGACCAACTTTCCGTCGGCTGTCTCAAAATACCCATGATTGGTCAGGATTTCCTTCAGCGCGGCAACGGTCACGTTGTTGTTGTCAAAGCCGGGAATGCCCCGTTCGGTTTCACCAAGTGAGTCGATCTTGGTGCCACTAAGGACAAGGTTGTTTCTCCAGCCGGTGCTCGACAAATCGACGGATAGAGACGTGTTCAAGATGAATTCCAGTGTCCCCGGTGAAAGATCCGATGATGCCAGGAGCTTGTGTTCGTCAGCCTCGAAGCCGATGAAGTCCACTCTGTTGTTCAGGAGAACCAAATCAATGAATGTGTGACCAATGGACCCTTTGACGGGTTCGTTTGTAAACCCTTGCTCCAGATCGATCGCGTTTCTAAATCCTTCGATCCGCATGCCATTGGTGACTATGTCGAATGCGTTTTTGTTCACCTCGAAACCCAAGACCGCTTTTGCGTCACGAGCGGCAATGAGGTCGAAATCGTTCAAGGTGTAATGTGCGGTATATTGAAGATGAACACCGTTGCCGGTTTCCCAGTTCAGGAATCCGTCCATAATCGTGCGGTAATCATGTCCTTGAACGGGGCTTGCTTTGACAACCACAAGCCCGTTTTCCGTCCCGAAGGCTTCGTTGGAATTGAAACCGATAATCGGCGGTTTGTTTACAGCACCTTCGCGGGCCGCGTTGAATATTTCCGCGTGCTCCAGGTTGTCTTCGAGCACATCGGTGCGAGGACCACGGTGCATCCAGACAAAACCATTCGTTGTGTTGGCGGCAACGTTCTCTGATGCTTCGACGAGACGACCCGCAAAAAAGAAACCATCGCCTGTTCTGCCATTGTCATCACGCAAAACATCAGGACCGTTCTTGATGCCTGCGACGCTGTAACTCACACCCACCGACCGAATAGCCAGGTTCTCACGCCAGATCCCGGTCTCGTCGCCATCTTCGGCGGCGAAGGCGGCGCCGAAGGCGTCGAAGGCGACGTTGCTCACGAAATCGGCATGGCTGGAGTGGTGGACGAAGCCCCAACCCGGCGAGCCGCTGACCGTGTTGCCGATGGCATAGGCCGGGTCGTTGTCGATCTCGGTGCCGGTCTTGTGGAAGTGGAAGGAATACCGGCTCTTGATATTCGTATCCGCCTCGATCACGTCGAAGAAATCCAGGTCCCCGGCGGGGCGTGACTTGTCCGTCCGGCCCAGATCGTCGAAGGCGGCATAGCGCACGTCGACATCGTCGTTATGCATGAACATCACGTGACCGCGGTGATGCAGGGCCGAGGCTTCGCCATCTTCGCTGGTGAAGGTGATATTCCGCGTCATGTTGGCGACATAGGCGGCCAGGTCGTCGCGCGGTGTGTCGTGGTCGAATTGCAAAGGCGCGCCGATGGTGATCGTGTTTCCGTCGATCGCGGTGATCGTCACCTCTTCGTCCTGGCTTTCGAAATGCGCCATCTTCGCGCCATCCCAACGCCAGCCTTCCTTGTGCGTGCCGGTGATGACGATCGTATCGCCAACCGACCAGTTTTCCGGGATCTCGGAGAGGACGATCCGCGTATCGCCCGCCATCGGCGCATCGGCGACCTTGAGAAATTCGGTCTTTTCCTCGCCGTGGATGTCCACCTGACCATGCGAGATCAGGCCGCGCGACAGAAGTGTGGGATCCCAACCGACATCGATATCGCCGTTATTGGCGAAAATGATCTTCGTGTCGAAACCGCTTTGCACGGGATTGTCCTGCGTGCCGATCTCAAGTCGTCCGCTGCTGTCGACGACAAACGTGTCGATCAGCATGGAAGTGTCCATGTCGGTCGCAAAGCTCAATTCCCCATCGACGCGCAAGGTAAAGAGCGAGGCGTCGCTTTCACCATTGTAGCGGATCGAGATGTCTTTCGGGATCAGCACTTTGGCATCGTCGCCGGGAATCTGGCCGTTATGCCATGTGGACGGATCGAACCAGTCGCCGTTGCGGATCGCGATATGGCTGGCCTCGGCGCGGGGCACCAGATCGAGCAACTCGGCGTGCTCCATCATCTTTCCCATGTCGTCCATATGCATGGAATGATCCATGTCCGCAGCGGTTATGACAGACTGCACATAGGCGTCGATCTCGGCTTGCGTCGCCTCCAGCGGCAGGCCCCCGGTTGGCTCGGCGGTGCCGTCATGACCATGGCCTTCCGTCATGTCATGGCCGCCCATGTCGTGGGTCCCCTGATCAGCGGTGTCGCCGCCCATGTCATGGGTGCCTTGATCGGCGGTGTCGCCGCCCATGTCGTGGGTGCCTTGGTCGGCGGTATCGCCGCCCATGTCGTGGGTGCCTTGATCGGCGGTGTCGCCGCCCATGTCGTGGGTGCCTTGGTCAGCGGTGTCGCTGCCCATGTCATGGGTCCCTTGATCGGCGGTGTCGCCACCCATGTCGTGGGTCCCTTGGTCTGCGGTGTCGCCGCCCATGTCGCCGGATGTGTGATCTGTTGTTTCCTCGCCCATATCTTGCGAGGGGCTTTCCGGTGCAGGTGCAGGTGCAGGTGCAGGTGCGGGCGCGGGCACAGGCTCTGGTGTGGGCTGAGTAACGGTGACGGCTTGGGGCGCGGCCGGTGGCGTGACGCTTCCGAAACGCCCAAGGAAGAAATCGAATGACAGCACTGGCTGGAAAAAGCTCAAAGATACGATCTGGCTTGTGCCGGTCTCGCCGCCGTCGCGCATTGCGGTGTTGAAGGATGAACTTGCGGAGCCGGTCCAGATCCCCGATCCGGCTGATGTTTCGCGGCTGCTTGCCAACCAGGATCTCTCGCCGATGAAGGTGCCGGGCGGTATCCATGCGTCGGTGCCACCATGGGCGGCAGTGCTTGCATTGACAGCCATGACCGGCGTCGACGCAAAGCTTTGCACGGTCGGCATGAACCATGGCATGCTGAAGACCGGCATGGTCCATACAATCGGGGTGAAGCTTTGGAACGGATTGTAATCTTGTCGGGATTCGAAGGGTTGGCTGTCATGTGCCTCGGTGTCCAAACCGTTTCCGACACTTGTCGTCAGCCGTGAAGAAGCCATTGTGTTCGAACGCGACATTTCAAAAATCTCCGAAAATGAAATAAATGCCGTGTTCGTGTAACTTGCGTTGGTGGTGTCAATTGGGCTGGATTGTGGCTGAATATCGCGGGAGTGCCCGCTTTCCGCCACATAGGGTGATAAACTGCCAATAGGTCTTTGGGTGCCTGTGCTCATGCCGATTTCCAAATCTTTTTGGGTCAGTGAATGACCAATGGACGGCACGCAAAGCCCCATTGCCAGAAGGAACAAAACCCCGCGAGGAAGTCTCGATCTCATGACGAGAGCGCCCTTGTAATTTTGGGCCCGTATTTACCTGCCTGAGACGCAGCCTATCAAAAGCGGAGAAGGTTTTGAATCCTCATGCGGCGGTATAGGCAACAATGTGCCAGCACCGCAGGCCCTTGGCATCGTCCGGGTCGCAAAACGCAATCAATTCAGCGGTCAGTACCCGTAATAGCCATAGCTGTCGCTGCGCTCCAGGTAGCGGCATTTGTTCAGAACCACGCCCATGACATTGGTACGGGCGGCCAGTTCATGCTCGCATTTGTCGACTTCGGCGGGGCGCGTGCGCTCGGCCTCGGCGACGAGAAGCGCGCAATCGATCTGATCCAGAAACGCCAGCGTGTCATCGCTGACCAGAAGTGGCGGCGTGTCGAAGATCATCACATCCGGCGCATAAGCCGCTTCGAGCCGGTCCAGAACGCCCGCCGCACTGGTGCCTTGCAGCAATTCCGCGGAATGGCGTGTCGAGGATTGGTTCACCGCGAAGATCAGGTTTGCGCCATAGCGCAGAAGGTGATCTTCGGGCGGGGCCTTCTCGGCCAGAACCTCGGAGAATTGAACCGGTTCCTTCAGGCCGAGGGCCCGTGTGATCGACGGCCTGCGCATATCAAGTTCGACCACCATGATCCTTAGATCGCTTTGACGCGCAAGGCTGAACGCAAGGTTGAGGCAGGTCATCGTCTTGCCGCTGCCGGCCCCCGCCGAGGTGATCCCGACGCGCCGCCAGCCTTGCTTGCGCATCTTCTGCATCAGCTTGGTGCGCATCATGTCGTAAGGGGCGGCCTCGGGGCAGGCCTTGTACGCCAGAATACGGTTATGGGTCAGTTTCGCCGGCTTGGGCTGAACCGACCGGACGGCTTTCCAGATGGCGTCGCGCTTGGGGTCAGGGCCGGGATCGACGACCGAAACCGAGGGCGCGGCAACGGGCCGGTCTTGCGGGGGAAGGCCGGGCCTTGGTTTCGCCTCGGGCTTGCTGCTTGTGCCCTGCTCGCGCGCTTGCCGGGCCTTTTCGATAGCGGATTGGATGCGTTCCATGATCAGCGGTTCCTCGTCACAAGGACAGGCCAAGCTGATCGAGGATGCCGGACAAGCCTGTCTTGTCGAGCGCCCGTTCAATCAGAAGGTCCATTGGGAGGTAATAGGTGTGCAAAAGGTAGAGTGTCAGCGGAATGCCGATTGCGACGATTGCAATCGCAAGGGCGATCAGCGATCGGCGCACGATCCTTTGACGCTTGGTGCGGATATAGGGGATCGTCATGAAGGGCGTGATCCCGAGCCGGTTGGTCAGGTCGGCCGGCCTGCGGATAGAGCTGTTCAACAGTTCCAGCAAGGCCACAAGGCCCGCGCCCATGATGATCCCGCCGCCGATACCCATGATCGCGATTTTCCGGCGATCGGGGGCTGTCGGCTCTCGGGGGGCGACGGCCTGTTCGATCACCGTGATGCGTTGGCCGCGTGACTGTGCCTCGATCTGGTCGCCGGTGCGTGCAGCGGCCAGATCGGCTGTCGCCTGATTGTACTGAACCCGCAGGTTTTCATAGTCCCGCTCCAGTGTGCCCAGGGTGATCGCGTTCGCCGGGGTGGCATCAAGCGAGGCGTTGAGTTCGGCGAGATCCTCTTCGATGCCGGTGCGCTGCTCGACAAGGAATTGCATCTGGCCTTCGATATCCGCCATCTGGATTTCGTAGGGTGACAGGTCTTCGGTGCTATCTCCGTCGGCGGCCCGCTGTTCGGCGACCTTGTTCTCGAGGACTTCGACACGACGCTTGAGGTTCTGGATGCGCGGGTTCTGTTCCGAATAGACGGTCAGCGCCGTGGTCAGATCGTCCTGCAACTGGATCAGGCGGCGTTCCTCGGGGGTCATGTCCACTTCGGACATGGTGATGCTGCCCGTACGCTCGTACATCTCTGTCAGGCGGTCGCGGCGGTCCCGCAGGCTGCTGAGGTCACGCTCGATCTGGAGGATGCGTTCCTGCAACGAGGCTTGGCGGCTGCGCCTGAAATCGACGCTTTCGGGAAGCGCATTCTGGTTTCTGAGCTTGAACTCCAGGATACGCTGCCCCTGATCAGCCAGTTCCTGATCCAGCCGGGCGACTTCCTGTTCGAAGAACTCGAGTGTCTGGCCCGATGCGGCCTTGCGCATCGACACGTTTTCTTCAAGCACGCGGGTCACCAGCTCGTTGGTGACACGGGCGGACAGGGCACCGTTGGAGGCACTGAAGGATAGCGACACGAAAGACGCCGCATCGCGGCTGCGCGGCAGGCCCATGGATATCCGCTTGCGCATGTCGCTCACGATCGCGTCCGGCGACATGCCGGGGCGGTCGGCATGCACGTTGAATTCACGCGAGATATCCAGAAGATTGGCGCGTGTCAGCAGGCGCTGGCGGATGATCTGCAAGATCTCGGGGGCGGACACCTCGACGGTGGAGGCGGCCAGGTTGCCGGGAATCTGCGGCGACTCGACCAGCAATTGCGCTTCGGCCTCGTAGACGGGCGGCAGGGTGTAGGCCGCTGTCAGGCCGACGCCGGCAATCGTCGCGAAGACCAGCATGAAGTAATGAATACGCCTCAGGAACAGAGACAGGAAAAACTTGAGATCATCAATCATCAATCAAAATCATCCGTTTGCTCGAAAGTGCCGGCACCGAAAAAAGTGCCATCATCCAGGACTTGCTGGACCGTTCGATCGGTCACGGTCCTTTGGTTATTGGTGAATGCATAGACCATTGCAAGGTCGGACAGCTGGTTGACCAGCCGCGGGACGCCGCCGGTCTGCTTGTGGACCAATTCGCAGGCGCGGCGGGTAAAGAGGTTCTTGTGCGCGCCGGCCTTGGTCAGTCTGTGGCCGATATAGGCCTGCACGGTGTCCATATCCATCGGCCCGAGGTGAAAACTGGACGCCACGCGCTGTGCGAATTGCCTGAGGTCCGGCTTGCGGATGATGTCACGCAATTCGGGCTGACCGACCAGGACCAATTGCAAAAGTTCGTCCTTGTTGGAGTTGATGTTGGTGAACATCCTGAGTTCCTCGAGGGACTCGCGGCTGAGGTTCTGGGCCTCGTCGAAAATCACCACGACCCGGTTGCCGCGCGCATATTCGGCGATCAGGTATTTCTGGAAGGCATCGAACAGGTCCACATAGGTCGCAGTCGCTCCGGCTGGCTGGTCGAGGGCCATCAAAACCCATCTGAGCAGTTCGCCCCGCGTGCCATGCGCATTGGATACAAGACCGACCTTGGTGAACCGGTCGAGCGATTTCAGAAGATGGTGCAACAACGTGGTCTTGCCCGACCCCACCTCGCCGGTGATCAACGTGATCGGGGCACGGGTCAGAAGTCCGTATTCCAGCATCGTGTAGGCGCGGCGATGCGCGGGGGACCAGAATATGAAGTCAGGATCCGGCACCAGCGAAAACGGCCGCGAATGCAGGCCGAAATGCTCGGTGTAGATATCAAAGGTGTTTTCAGAGGTATTCATATGGACATCTGCTCCACCCGCGTGGTTGTCGTTTTCCGGTCCGTCATGCTGGTCCGGCGTGCCGCTCATCTTGTGCGCGTCCTGCGTGTCCTGCGTGTCCCTTGCGCTCGTTCGGTCGCCGCGGGGCGGCGGGGGGACGATGGGATCGATCAGCAGCAACGACGTGTTGCATGCGTGCGTATGATCTTTTGCGGTGATACCGGTTTGCGGGCGCGGCGCAGGGACGCCCGATGTTCTGTCGCGATGCGCAGTGTTCAATCTGTTGAAGCTCATCAAGTCAGCCCCACCAATCCTTAGAGAAATATCTTTCAAACGTCCGATCACCAAGAGTCTGTTCCACTAAACAAATTTGCCGGCACTGGAATGCATTCAATCAATGGCGAATGCGTGCCTTTTCAGGATGGGCTTGTAAACACTTCGTTAACATTCAATGCGAGACAGTAGAGTTCCGAATTATGGCAGCGATTCGCCCGGATTGCGCAAGCTTGGTGACCCCGATGGGCCTCATTTCCGAAACAATCACCAAATTAGACAGTCATTTGTGCCAGTCATATCATAATCTGGTGCCTTGAGCCGAATTTTCCCCAAGTGTCTTCACCCCCGAGTTGTGAATGCCTGATTTACTGTTGTTGGAAATCGGTCATGGGGGTAAGCTTTTTTGGCAGGCTCCGATTTTTGGAACATATTGCAAACAAGATTCGGCACGTTTTGACCGGACGGCACTTTTTAAGAGCAGGTTATTTTTAAGCCCGAATTTTAAGTCGGGCCTTTGTTTGAAGTTTGAATTTTTTTGGAGATATTTGACGTGACCGTTCAAAATGAGAATTTCCTGACTCGTCAAAGCGCCCCGATCGATCTGCTGCGGCCGCGTATCGAAAATCGCAGAAGCGGACTTTACCGCCAGTTCGGAAAGCGCTGCCTGGATGTCCTTCTCGTCATCATGGCCGCGCCCATCGTCTTGCCCACCGTCATCATCCTGGCAGCCTTCGTGGCAAGCGACGGGTGCAATCCGTTCTTCCTTCAGAAGCGTGTCGGCCGCAACGGTCGGATCTTCACGATGTGGAAGCTGCGCACCATGGTGCCCGACGCAGACAAGAAGCTGCAAACGCACCTGGATCAATGCGAAAAGGCGCGAGAAGAGTGGGAGGTCAAGCAGAAGCTGACCGATGACCCGCGTATCACCGCCTTCGGCCGGGTCATCCGCAAGACATCGATGGATGAGCTGCCCCAGTTGTGGAACGTGCTCAAAGGCGACATGAGCCTGATCGGTCCCAGGCCGATGATGCCCGAACAGGCAGCACTCTATCCCGGTCGGGCCTATTTCTACCTGCGTCCCGGCGTGTCCGGCTTCTGGCAGATATCCGACCGCAACAACAGCTCCTTCGCCGCCCGCGCCGACTATGACGAGACGTATAACAGGCGTCTGTCCTTCTTGACCGATGCTTGGGTGATCCTGAAGACGCTGTCGGTCGTCATGCGCGGGACTGGCTGCTGAATGCACGGGATGCGACATGCGTCGGGGGATGGATCCCGGCAGGCATGGGCCTCGTGACGTCGATGAATACTGGTGATCGGATTGCTTGGTTCAACTTGTCCAAAACGGTTTTGAAGGATTGGAAATGACGTTCTCGCGGAAGTCCGGCCGTGTGGCCGCCTTTATGTTGTCCGCAACGCTTGTGCTTGCCGCCTGCCAGACATCGGAAGAAAGGGCACAGGACCATTTCGAGTCCGGCCTCGCCCTGCTTGAGCAGGGGGATGTCGCCCGGGCGCTGGTGGAATTCCGGAATGTGTTCAAGCTGGATCCTCTGCACAAGGACGCGCGCCTGACCTATGCGCGCACCCAGATGGAGAACGAGGCGTTCGGCGACGCCTATTCGCAATATCTCAGGGTGGTCGAACAGTTCCCCGATACGTTCGAAGCCCGGATCGAACTGGCTGAAATGGCGATCAACGCCCGCAACTGGGACGAGGCCGAACGCCATGGCCGCGCTGCCGCCGAGCTTGAGGGCGACAATCCGCGCGCACAGATCGTGGTGACCGCGCTGGACTATGCAAAGGCGTTTCGCGACGACAACCCGGTGGCCGCTGCAGACGAAGCGCTGAAAGCGCGCGACCTTCTCGAAGAAAACCCCGAAAGCCTGATCGCGCGGCAGGTGGTCATCGATCAATACCTGCGCAGTGGCGATATGGACGCGGCCATGGCAGCCGTGGAAACCGGGCTCGAGATACATCCCGACGTGTTCCAGCTTCATTCCACCAAGCTGCAGATTCAGGCCAATCGCGAAGAGATCGAGGCGATCGGCGGCACGTTGCGGACAATGGTCGATCGTTTCCCCGCCAGTGAAGATACCCGGCGCATGCTGATCGCGTATTATATCGACCGGCAGGATCTCGACGCGGCCGAAGCCTATCTTCGCGAACTGGCCACGGCCCAGGATGCGGGCAAGGACGAAAAGCTGACCGTGGTGCGTTTCCTGCGTGAGACCAAGGGCCTTGACGCCGCGCGCGAAGAGCTTGAACAGCTGGTCGCGACCGAAGACGACACGATTGCCTACCGTGCCCTGCTGGCCTCCATCGCGTTCGAATCCGGCAACCGCACGCAAGCGATCGCCGAGCTTGAGGCCCTACTCGAAACCGCCGCGTCTGTGGATGACGCGGAAACGGACGCGGAGTCCGCGACTGTGAGCGAGGCGCAGCAGGACCGTCTGAAGGCCAAGACCGTTCTGGCCCGCATGTTGCTCGAAACCGGCAACACGGTGGGCGCGCGGGCACAGGTCGAGGAAATCCTGCAGGATGATCCCTCCAATGTCGACGCCCTCAAGATGCGCGCCGCATGGCTGATCGATGAGGACAGGCCCGATGAAGCGATCCTCGATCTTCGGACGGCGCTGGCCGAACAGCCCCGTGACGCGGATATCATGACCCTGATGGCCGGCGCCCATGAACGGGCCGGATCGCGCGATCTGGCCGGCGAGCGCTATGCCATGGCGGTCGAGGTCTCCATGCAGGCCCCCGCCGAGTCGTTGCGCTATGCCCAGTACCTTGTGCAGGAAGGCCGTGCCGAGGCCGCCAAGGCCGTGATGAGCGAGGCCCTGAACCGCGCGCCGAACAATCTGGACCTGTTGCAGAACCTTGCCATCCTGCACATCCAGTCCGAAGACTGGAACGAAGTGACCCGGCTTGTCTGGCGATTGCGCGCCCTCGAAACCGACCGTGCAACCGCCATTGCCAACGGGCTTGAGGCGGATGTGATGCTCCGGCAGGAGCGGGTAGAGGAAACGATCCAGTTCCTCGAAGGTCTCGCCCAGGAGGGCGGGTCCTCTTCCGAGGTGGCGCTTGCCGCGCTGATCCAGACCAAGGTCCGGGCCGGCCAGATCGACGACGCGCGCGGCCTTGTCGAGCGTCGGCTTCTCGAAGACCCCGATGGCCGCATCCTGCGCTACCTGCGTGCAGGTCTGTACCTGCTCGAAGGTGAGCGCGACACCGCTGCAGACATCTATTCAGCCCTTCTCGAAGAAGTGCCCGGACACCCGCGCGTGATGCGCACGCTGTTTGCGATCATGATGGCCGAAGGCCGCCAGGACGAGGCGCGCGCGATGATCGATGCACAGATCGAAACCGCCGCCGAACCGATGGCGGCGCAGCTTCTCAAGGCCGAGGTGCTTGAACGCGACAAGGATTTCGAAGGCGCCATCTCGATCTACGAGGATCTTTATGCGCAAAACAGCAACAACATCCTTGTCGCCAACAACCTCGCCAGCCTGATCACCACGCATCGTGACAGCCCCGAGGATCTGGACCGCGCCTACAATATCGCCCGCCGCCTGAGCAGCTCGGACATCCCCGCGCTACAGGATACCTACGGCTGGATCGAATATCGCCGGGGCAATTACGAAGAGGCGGTCACGTATCTCGAACCCGCCGCTGAAGGCCTGCCGCGCCATGCGCTGGTCCAGTATCATCTGGGCATGACCTACCATGCGCTGAACCGCACCTCCGAGGCGCGTGAAACCCTGGCCCTTGCTCTGGAACTGGCAGGCGATGACCCCCTGCCACAATTCGACCTCGCGCGCGAGGTGCTGGCGGGGATGGGGAATGAGTGATGCTGGTTGGCGTCCACCGGATTTGGGGAGCCTGCTTTCGTGACTTCGGGCACTGCACCTAAAGTTCTGATTTGTGCTCCGAATGTATCGGCTCGTTTCGGTGGGGAAGCGATTTTGCCGCTCAGGTATTTTGAATTGCTGCGAAAGCGGGGTGTGGATGTAAGGCTTATCGCGCATTCAAGGAATCGCGCGGATTTGGAAAAACGCTGCAGTCAGGACTTGGACCGGATGATGTTTGTCCCGGACAGCATTTGGCACCGATTGGTCTGGAAAGCCGGCAAGCCATTTCCGCGCGCTATCCGCGACTCGATCTTCGGCTCCGCAATGACACTTATCGATCAACGGTTTCAGACCAAGTTCATCAGAAAGTGCATAAAGGACGGACAGGCGAACATCATTCACCAGCCTATACCGGTGTCACCTCTGGCACCCTCTTGGATATATGGTTTTGACGTTCCGGTGGTGATGGGGCCGATGAATGGTGGTATGAATTTTCCCGACGGTTATGAAGAATTCGAAAGCCTAGCGACAGGAAAACTGGTCGTTGCGGCGCGGTTTCTGGCGCAGGTGATCAACCGTGTTATTCAGGGAAAAAAACAGGCGAGCACGTTGTTGGTGGCCAATGAAAGGACACGTAGGGCGCTCCCGTTTCCCGATCATCCACATATCATTCAACTGGTCGAGAATGGAGTTGACGTGAACCTCTGGCAGCCGGTGCAAAAATCAAAACGCAGTGCCGGTGATGTTTTCCGGCTGGTGTATTTGGGGCGCATGGTCGACTGGAAAGCGTTGGATTTCACGCTGGCGGCTGTTGATATTGCACGACGCAGAGCGGTCCCGGTGGTCCTTGATCTAGTCGGCGATGGAGCCGAACGCGGCCGGTTGGAGGCGATGACCGATGATCTCGGGCTTCGTGATCATGTCAGGTTTCTTGGCTTTCGGTCCCATGAGGAATGCTCGCAGATTCTCAAGCAAGCTGACGCTCTGATCCTGAATTCCGTTTGGGAATGCGGAGGAGCCGTGGTGCTTGAGGCAATGAGTGCCGGTCTGCCGGTGATTGGTCCGGACTGGGGCGGTCCTGCCGATTACATCAATGAAGAATGTGGCGTTCTGGTGCACCCGGAACCAAAAGCCACATATGCGTCACGCATTTGCGATGCCATTGCCGATCTGGCTGCAAACCCGAGCAAATGCACGGAGATGGGGTTGAGAGGACGATCAAGGGTGATCGAAGAGTTCGACTGGGAGAAAAAAATCGACAGGATATTGGATGTTTACGCGAGCAGTCTTTGAGGACGCTCTGCCGTGAATTGCGCGTTTTACAAGATGGCGCCACCCACTACATGTCTCGCCGGAAAATAACCAATACGCTGTTTTGATTGCAAATTTTGAATTTATCGAGAGTGGAATGAAAAGGCTTGTTATTGATATCGATGGTACTCTGACCGCTGCGGATACACCTGATTATCACAAGGTCAGTCCAAATTTGGACGTGGTCGAAGCTTTGAACGGTTACAAGGCGCAAGGCTTTGAAATCGTGCTCTATACGTCGCGCAATATGCGTACGCATGAGTCGAATGTCGGCAAGATCACGGCACACACTGTTCCTATCATCACCGCGTGGCTTGCAAGGCATTCGATCCCTTACGATGAGCTCTGGGTCGGCAAGCCATGGTGTGGGCATGAAGGGTTTTACGTGGATGACAAAGCCATCCGTCCCGATGAATTTGCACGCCTCACCTATGATGAAATCTGCGAGCTTGTGGGGATCCACGACAGATCCGCCAAATGAGTTATCCGTGACCGACCTTTGAAAGGAGGGCTTTGCCGTGCCAATGGTGAATTCAGGTTCAAAGACAATTTTTTTCGCCCATGTTCCAAAGACTGGTGGCTCAAGTGTCGAAGAGTACCTGATCCGCCGTTTTGGCGGTCCTCTGAGTATGAGGGATAGAACCCATTTCAGTGGCATGCGGCAGCGCGGATTGCTGTCATTGGCAACGCATTTGACCGCGGACGATCTTGTCGATTTTCTTCCCGCCGACCTGGACTATTCCTTTGCCGTGGTACGCGATCCACTGGAAAGAATGTTCAGCCAATACCGGTTTCAATCCGGTGTTTCGAAAACCAGTCATCTCGATTTTTCGACGTGGCTGAGGATCATGATGCGCTGTGTCACGTTGGACAAGCGCGTTTATCAAAATCACATACGGCCGCAATCAGACTTGGTACCGGATGGCTCGGATCATTTTCGACTCGAGGATGGTTTCGAAAATATGATCAAACGTCTCGATGAAATTACTGGTGAGGCCTCGCCCAACACCACAGTCGGACATTTGCTGAAGCGAAAGCACGCAAAGATCAAGATTTCAAGGCAGGATCTGAACATGATTCAGAACTACTATGATGCAGATTATCAAAGGTTCGGCTACGCAAAACGCGATCCTGAAAATTATCCAAGTGATCCCTTGGCAGGTGCGCGCACGACCATCGCTTACTTTTTGGCACCCTTGATTGTTTATCGGCAACGCCGTCATTGGCTGAGCTGAAACGACATCATGGCCGAAGCCTAAATGTCGATGTCACAAAACCCGAGTGGACTGCGTTCAACAGAAAACCTTTGATCAGAAAGTATTGGGATGCCGGTAGCGCATTGGAAGGGAAAGACGATTGGTTTCGCGCATGTGCCCAAAGCTGGCGGCACAAGTATCGAGGATTATCTGCTGCGCCGGTTCGGCCCGCTTTCAATTTCGGATGTCAACAAGCGAACCGGGATCAAGCACAGGGGTCTGATCGTGCCTGCGACGCATCTGTCAAAGACGGACCTGGCCGAGCTGCTGCCACATGATCTCACATATGGCTTTGCAGTCGTGCGTGACCCCTTGAAACGTCTGATGAGCGAGTATCGCTATCAGTCCAAGGTTTCCCGAATGAGCCGTCTCGGGTTCTCGACTTGGGCGCGGGTCATGCTTCGTGCCACAACCATCGAGCCGCGCTTGTACGAAAATCATATTCGGCCGCAGTCGCATTTGGTGCCAGACAGTTTTGAGATATTTCGCCTGGAAGACGGGTTCGACAAGCTGATTTCAAAGTTGGACGATATCGCTGGATACGAGGCGCCAGACGTCTATGTGCAACATCTCAACATGCGCAAATCCGACAAGATACATGTATCGCGCCAAGACATCGCGTTCGTGAAAGACTTTTATCAAGAGGACTATCTGCGATTTGGATATGTCACTCCTGACGAGGACGATTACCCGAACGATCAATTATTTTACCTCAGAGACTGGCTGGCAGCGCTGCTGGCGCCAGTGCTGGTCATGTGGCAGCGATATCGGTGGGTGCGATGAATAGTGCCCAAGCCAAGCGCTTTGCCGCAGACTTTTCCTACTCTCTCCATAGCCTTGCTGATCTTGGCGGGCATTGCAGCATGACGGTTTAAGTTGGCATATCGAAAAAATGGCGGGTACCATCCGTAGCGATAGTGTCGACCTTTGATGAAGATATTTGGATCTTGTTGAAATGCGTTGTTTGGAACGCCGGGCATTGAGGCCGGCGCCACAAGTTCTTGATAGGCCCGATGGGCAAAACCCAGTTGAGCAGTCCGACCTGCCGACCTTTTGTGTCCGAGGTTATTTCCATGTTCCTGATCCTTTCAGCTAGAACCGTCAGCGAAGATATCGCGCTGAATTATGGGCGCCTGCCGCCAAGCTTTCTGCCCTTGGGAAATCAACGTCTGTTCGAACTTCAGAAAGAATTGGCAGGCACCGACAGCGTGGCCATGACGGTACCCGACGGCTTTGCAATCGCCACTATCGACAAGCAGGCCATCGAGGCGTTGGGCATCCGGCTGTTGCCTCAGCCGTCTTCGCTCAGTTTGACCGATGCGATCAAGGCGGCTGTGCAGGAGTTGAACCCGCAAGAACCTTTGCGGATACTGTATGGCGATACCCTTGTGCGACTGGACCAGACGCCATCTGAATGCCTTGCGGAGGATCGTGTCGTTTTTCAGCGCACAACGGCAAACTATCCTTGGGCCTACGTGCTTGAAAATCACGAGGGTGACCGGTTTTCCGATGACCCGCCGCACCGTCTGGATACGCGCAAGGTGATCTGTGGCGATTTCACGTTCATGGATTGCGATCTGCTGGTGCAGGCATGTGACGCCGGCGGCATAATCGATCTATTGAATACTTATAATCAGACCAGGAAATTCAGCTTGGTGGAGGCGACGGAGTGGTTGGATTTCGGCCATCTGCCGCTTTACTTTCAGTCCAAGAAATCAGTGATGATCAAGCGCGTCTTCAACCGGCTTGATTACGAGAACCACCTGCTCATCAAACAGTCCGAGGATACCGGAAAGATCAGGTCCGAGGCCCATTGGTACGAGTCTTTACCAGGCGATCTCTGCTTGCATACACCCCGGTATCGCGGTCGTGTGGAGCGTGATCACCTCGCTGGTTATGCACTCGAGTATCTTTACCTGCCGCTGCTTAGCGATCTGGCAGCTTTTGGTGCGCTGCCGTTGTCCAGTTGGTTGGAAATCCTGAATGCCAGCTTCGAGTTTCTTGACAAATGCCAAGCGATTTCTCCAGACCCTGGTGCACCGGAAGCCGCCCCGACATTTGCGGAACGCTTCTTTCAGGACATGATTGTTGAAAAGACGCGCGAGAGGTTGACTGCCTATGGCGATTTGGAATGCGTCGATCTGCACCACGGCTTTACTTTGAACGGAAAGGTCTTCCCGCCAATTCTGCAATTGGTCGATGATCTGATCAGTTGCATTCCGCCGACAAGTGCCGATCACATCCGATTTTGGCATGGCGATCTGTTTTACGGAAACATGTTCTATGATTTCACGGCGCGCCGCGTTCTGGCCATTGATCCACGCGGGCAACTGGGCAACGGACAGGCCTGCATTTTTGGTGATTGGCGATACGATCTGGCGAAATTGGCTCACTCGGTGGTTGGCCAATATGATGCAATTCTGCTTGGCCGTTCGCAACTCATCGAGCACGACCCAAGAAATTGGAGCCTTCATATCAGCAGTCAACCGCATCAGGACGCCATGGAGCAGATATTCATGACACAGATGGAGGATCGCTATCGAGTAACACCCGACGAGTTGACCGCGATGACGGCTTTGCTCTTTTTTTCGATGTTGCCTTTGCACAGGGACAGACCGGATTTGCAGCGGCAAATGTTGGCGAACGGGCTGCGCCTTGCTGCCAAGGTCGAGGGGGCCATGCGATGATTATCTTGCCGATGGCGGGTCTCTCCAGTCGCTTCTCAAAAGCTGGATACGATGTTCCGAAATACATGCTTCCGGTGCGCGGACAAAGTGTATTCACGCATGCATTGAAGAGCTTCGAGTCGTTCTTTCAAAGTGAACGCGTCATGATCATCTGTCGTAGGGTCGCCGGTACCCCGGATTTCGTTCGTGCAGAATGTGTTGCCGCGGGTCTTTCTCTGGATCAAGTGGATCTGGTGATCCTCGACGCGCCAACAACGGGGCAGGCTGAAACAGTGGCCGTGGGGCTGGACGTCGTGGCGCCAGACAAGGCGACACCCTTGACGATATTCAACATCGACACGTTTCGGCCAGGCTTCCGATATCCCGACGCATTCCGGTTGCAGGATATCGACGGCTATGTGGAAGTTTTTGTCGGTGAGGGCACGCATTGGTCTTTCGTAAAGCCAGACCCGAAGGCCTCCGAAAGTCACCGTGCAATGGAAGTGGCCGAGAAAAAACGGATCTCGAACCTTTGCTCTACGGGGCTGTATTTTTTCCGCTCGGTCGATCTGTTTCGAAAGTTATACGCGACCATAGCCGACAAGGACCCGGATCGCCTTCAGGGGGGTGAGCGATACATTGCCCCTCTGTATAACACCGCGATCCAGCAAGGTTACGACATTCGCTATAATCTCATCCACAAAAGCGATGTGCTTTTTTGCGGAACACCTGCCGAATATGAAACTCTTACATCGCAGGGGTTTTGATGCAGGACGCCGTACAGCAGACATGCGCTCCGGCGGTTTTGGCATTCGAGGACGCCGCGGTCGCGCTGATATCGGACCCGGCCGATCCCGATATTTTGAAACTGGCAGTAGAGAGTTTTTGCGAGGCGTTGACAAATCCAGACGCCTTGGCGGGCATGGACCAGAAGGTCAAACGGGATTGCTATCGCGTGTTGCTGCTGCAAGAGGATTGTCCGACGCGGCCGCTTGTTCTGGCCAGAGAAGCGGCGCGGCACTTGACCTCGAACAATCAAGGTCTGGTGAAGACCATGATATCCGAGCTTGTCCCCGTTCTCCGGCAATTGCTTGAAGAGACGCCAAAGAACGAAAGACGCTTCGTGAACGTGTTGGTTTTCGCTTTGACAACACGGGCATTCCTGGGTCGCTCGATTGATCAATCGTGGCTGTCAGATTTGCATGTCGCCAATTTCAGCAGGTTCGGCCCGTCCGATCTGTCTTTGCCCTATAGCGTCATGTTTCAACCCCAGAGTTTCTGGAAGAACCGTGACGACTTGCTGGACGCGCATTTGCGCTGCGTGACGGTCAATCTGGACCAATTGGATTTGCATCACGTTCTGTTGCTGGAGTGGCTGGCCAATAGGAACATATTTCCGGCCCGTGATAATTCCGATCTAGCCGTTTGTCTGAAACGTCTTCTCGACCTTGAAGGTCCGCAACGCTCAGATCAGTCTGCCGTCGGTCGTATGCTGTTGATGCGTCACTGGAAGCCTGATGGAGTATTGTCGCCTGAACGCTTGAAAGCTCTTGGCTTGGCCGACATTACCGAACTGGCCAGGCGGGCAGCCGAAATCCGAGGCGGCTTGCCAAATGATCCCAGCAAGCGCCTGGGTGCCAGGATGTTGCACAGCAAGCTCTATCAAGGGCTGCAAGTAGGAAGGCAGAAAGTGTTGGCCGCATCGCCGATACTTCACCTGAGAAAGCGCAAAATAAGGGTCGCTGTTTGTGTCTCAGGCCAGCTGAGAGGCTATCAAGCGGCCCTCACATCTTGGAAACGCACCCTGCTACCCGATGTCGAAGCCACTTTTTTCGTGCATAGCTGGACAAAAATAGGCAACGCGGATGCGACGCCATTTCGATATATTCTTCCCTTCGAAGGTCAGCACTTTGCCGAGGCGTATCGCAAGGCGGCTCTGGCCGAGGGGTACAACTCCATACGTGCGCGTTATCCCAGCCTGTTTGCCAAGCTCGACACCTCCAACCTCGTGACGGCAGACCGATTGTCAGACGAGTACAAGACGGATCACGTGGTTCTCGAGAATGATCAAGCGCCTGAATTCCAGAATTTTTCAAATCAACAGAAAATGCATTACAAGATTTTTGCTGCTGATCGCATGGCACGAGACCTCGATAATTTCGACTTGTTCATGCGGATAAGGCCCGATCTCAGTATCAAGTTACGGGGGTTTGATTGGTGGGATCTTTGTGATGCCTGCAGTGCCAAGCCCGTGGTCTTTGCCGAAAAACCTTACGGTGTACATTATGGCGGTCTGATGATTGGCGATCAGTGTGCGGTTGCATCGAGAGATGCCATGAAAATCTACGCGGACACATGGGTCAATTTTCCCAAGTATGCTGCTGCAGAACTTGCAGCATGTCCAACCTCCTTTTCAGGCCATGTCAGTCTTGCGTTGAGTTGCTGGATCGGGGGCGTCGATGTCCAGAAGTTGCCCGTGCGTTTTGCCAAGCTTGAAGAACCCAGACGCCTGAGCATCCAAGATACCCTGGACGCGTTGCGAGCGGACTCAAGGCGTGACGATATGGACGAACAGCTTATACAGGCTGCTCTTCGCGATTCATGAATCAAATTGGACCAATACCAACAATCCGCGTTGTCTCAGACGGCTTGGGCCATGGCGCGAAATTCTTCGCTTGCCTCGACCAGCTCATCATAAGTTCCACACGCATCGACGGCCCCGTTTTTGAGAAGAAATATACAGTCGCATTTTCGCACTGTACTCAAGCGATGGGCAATCATGATAATCGTCTTCTGATTGCGGATGTTCTGTACGGCTTCCATCACTGCCCGCTCGGTAAGATTGTCCAATGCCGATGTCGCCTCATCCATGATCAACACTTCGGGATCATGATAAAGCGCACGGGCTATCCCGATCCGCTGTCGCTGGCCGCCGGACAGGCGCACACCCCGCTCCCCTACCATCGTGCTGTATCCCTCCGGAAGTTCGCACGTTACGAACTCATGAAGCGATGCCGCGCGCGCTGCCCGTTCCACGGCCGCCATGTCGATTTGTTCAGGCGGGATACCGAACGCGATGTTCTCGGCCACAGAGCTGTCAGTAAGATAAATCGCCTGAGGTACGTATCCAAGGCAGTTGCGCCATGCTTGCATGTTGTCACGTCCGAGCGTGGCGCCATCGACGCTAATGCTTCCGTTCTGCAAGGTCAGCAGTCCGAGGATCGAATCGACGAGTGTCGTTTTGCCCGCTCCTGTTCCGCCAACGATACCGATTGTCGTACGTGCCGAGATCGACATGCTGAGCGAGTTCAGCGCAGACCGTTCGGTATTGGGATACGCATAAACGGCGTCGGTGACATCAAGCTGCTTGTGCAGAGATAGACGCTCTGCATCGGTTTTTCGGTTCGCGGTTTCGACAATTCGCTTTTTTGCGGCGGTATAATCGTCATGGACATGATCCAGCAGGGGCTTGCCATTTCGAAGTGACGAGATGCCATTGTAGATCTGTTGCACCGCAGGCAGCAGCCGCATCACTGTGAACGCAAAGGTGCCCAAGGTGGGCACGGCCGCAACCAGGTCGCCATCATTCTTGATCTGAAGGAAAAGGATCGCTCCCAAAAGTACCCCGAATGTCAGGGCCTCGAGCCCGAAACGCGGCAGTTCACGCATCATTTGCACAAATGCGGTCAGCGATGCGATCTTGCGGGCGGGCTTCATGAACCGGTTCACATAGTGGGCTTCGATGCCCAGAAGCTTTACCTCCTTGAAGCCGCCAGCCGCCTCTTGGGTCAATCGGAACCTCTGGGTGTTGGCGTCCAGCATTTCCGAGCCGTACCGCGTCAACAAGGGCCTCAGTCGCAGGTAGATCAGTGCATATCCGCCACCGATAATCGTTGACGCGGTCAGCGCAATTATCGGTTCTACGGCGATCAGAAATGCAAAAAGTGCCACGGCAAGTATCGTATTCGACACCACTTTGAGACCGGGTATCAGGATGACACCGACCAGTCGCCCCACTTCTTGCAGCACAGTCTTGCTGATGTCCGAACTGTTGCGTTCCAGAAACCACGTGTAGGGCTGGTTGAGATAGACCTCGAGCAAGCGACTGGACAGGGTGTAACCGCGCATCGATGAGTATCGCACGAGTGCATAGGCCCCAAGCGCCTTGACGCCCAACCCGGCCAGCACGACCAGAAAAACCATCGCGGTCAGGAAGAGTGTGAAATCCGTTCCTGACGAGAAACCCAAAGCCTCATAAGCCCACGCCATTGCCCAATTTGTTTCGATCCTTGCCGGATCTGCCAGCACTTGCAGAAGAATTAGGACGGTTGAGATGCCAAAAACCTCGGCTACGCTGATAACCAGCATCACCCCGATGAGTATGAAAAATCTTTTCTTTTCCCGCTCATCAAGAAGTGCAAAGATTTTTTTGAAAGTATCAAGCATATGAAATCCCGCTATATGGCGCTTGACAAAGGTGTGACGCCTCAAAGTCGACCTAATGTCGAGTTTGTGACAACTCCATGGTATTTGCCTGAATTTATCAGCGTTCATTGTCATGATTGCCAATAAACATTCAAATTAATTTGTTGAAATTTGTCGGTTGTGCCGAATGGTGTGGCGAGACGGTGGTATCAAGCTTTGGAAGTTTGATTGTTCTTAGTTTTGATCTTTTCAAGTAAAGCTACGTTGAAAGTTATGCGTCAGATTAGACTATGTCTGGTCATTTCGGTCGCGCGGGAATTAAATTTGTTCGCCCACATTTAATTAACCAATAGGAGAAATGTTGCGTGGCCATCCCTCGGATCATACATCAGATATATTTATCTGGTTGGGACGCTCTGCCAAGTGAGTCAAAAACGTCAATCGCTAAATTGCGGTTATTGAACCCTGACTGGGAATACAGATTTTACGATTCAAGAAACTCCGAAAAATTTATAAAGCAGTATTTCGGAGATGAGATGCTTTCGACCTTTCGGAAAATTCATCCACATTATTATGCCTGTCGCGCAGATCTTTTGAGATATTTGATCTGTTTTCAGTTCGGTGGCGTGTATCTCGACATAAAGTCGACAGCCAGAACACCTTTAAGTAGTGTGATCGAGAGTACCGATAAATTTTTGATCGCTCAGTGGCCGGTGTTTCGAGACAAACCGCCAGCTACTCAAAAAATTATAGAACTTCAGCACATCCAAGGGGGAGAATTCATCAACTGGCTTCTTGTTTGTGAACCAAAGCACGCTTTCCTTGAAGCCGTGATTTCTCAAGTTATTAAGAATATTAATTGTTACAAGCCCATCAAATGTGGAGTTGGCAAGTCTGCCGTACTACGGTTAACTGGCCCTGTGGCTTATACGTTGGCGATCCATCCCTTGCTCCAACACTTTTCGCACCGGTTTATTGAATATGAGCATTTAGGAATCGAGTATTCGCAGCATGGTGATGTCCATAAGCACAAGAAAATGTATGGAAAACATTATTCAGAATTTGTCACACCTGTGATCCATGCTTCGCTGTTTTCAACATTTTTGTGTATCTGTTTTTTTGGCTTCCTAATGCCAAAAATTACTTTCATCCGATGGAAATTCAATGGTTTGCGCTTGAGATTGGGTTTGTGAATAGTGCTTTGACGCACCTAAGTTTGGTTTGAATTTCTAGTATAAGTCTTTCGATTGAAACGGCAGCTCAATTGACCATACATTACTTACAGTTCAGTGACTCTATCGATAATCTGGCTGAATAGCTGGTTGCTGGCTGTCATGTTTGGAGCGATGAACGCACTATGACAGGTAAGACGAATAATATTTTTCTAAAACTCTTGACAGTCTGCTGCATTACCACTTCGCCTGCAGTGGCTTCGGAAGTTCTTCTTGCCAAAGATCAACTCTCAAGCATCGGGGTGCTCGGTTGGATCGCGCCTGACCTCGATTTGCCGGACCCGGATCCAACCCTGCCTATTGTCACCGAGGACGCCAAAAATCCCGCCACAGTCCTGTTGCGCAGGTTTCAGGCTATGGGCCGCGCGGGAGGCTTTGAAGGCGTCATCTACGACAATCGTGATCGCGGTCATTCTCGTCTTCCACAGGAACAGTTTCCGCAATTGGCTCATCTTGAATATGGCCCTGAATTGCGCGAAGCGAATCTGGACTATGGCTTGGCGGGCAGAATAATCCTGCCATTCATCGTCTTCGGCAATTCCTCCACAGCGGTGACGCAAAAGCCGATCAACCGCAGTCAGGCGCGTTTCGCAATGACCTCGGTCGGCGGTCCTGAGCGCGCGTTCCTGACCTACTCGAACAACCACCTTTATATCTACCCCGAGCATCGCGACCATGATGAGGTGGATCTTTTCCCCGCGAACTGGCCATACATGATCATAAGCCAAGGGTCGTCTCACTCGGATAAACCTTTCATTCAGGCTTTGGCCATGACCCTTGCTGCCCTTCCTGTCGAGACGAGAGAGTTCCTGCGCGAGAAACGTCTGATCGCGCCGACGTTGCAAATGATACTGCGCAGGAACCAAACGGCGACTTACCGGCTCGAACAATACCTTTCACCAGCCGCCCATCCTACTGTGTTTGAACGTAAAAACCTGCAGCCCGAGCGGATGGTCGCGATGGCAGCCGATCTCAAGCCAGCCGACATTCCGCCAATGGTAAGGCTTGCTGTCGAGCAAGAGGATTTTTCCGAAGCGGCAGGCCTCGCCGGGCTGTCCGAGCATCTTTTCGACACGCCTTCTGCCATTGCCCGTGTCTGGCGGTCGGAGGCATACAGCCGTGAGATGATTGTTACGGCTGACAAAACGCAAGACCCCAACGACTTGCCTTTAACTTTCAAGTGGGTGCTGTTGCGCGGTGATCCTGCAAAGGTGCGTATCAAGCCTCTCGATGACACCGGCCAGAAAGCTCGGATCGAGATCGATTGGCATGAGGCGCGTCCAATCAATCCCATGACTGATCGCATGACAGATCGTGTCGATGTTGGCGTGTTCGCCTGGAATGGCGTCAACTACAGCGCGCCTGCATTCATATCGGTCAGTTTTCCAAGGCATCAATCACGTGACTACCAACCGGTCGGAGCAGATCCTGCGATGCGATTGGTTTCGGTGGATTACAGCAATATGCACAATGCCTATGTCGATCCGCTGCTTCACTGGACCGCCTCATGGAGAGATGAATTCGGCTATGATGATCAGGGCAGACGTGTCGAATGGCATCGTGTTATGCCCAATGAGACCCTGGTTTTACAAGGCCCTGGCGTTGAAGGGCGCTCTCTCCCCCCCTCGCACAGGCTCGAAAACCTCACCAAGCAGCCGCGCTTGGTCATGGAAACACCTTCCGATCCATGACCCCGCGTGACGCACAAGCAGGCGGCTAAAGCGTTTCGCGAAAAACCTGAATCACAGATGTTCGCGAAGTGCAGTGCAGCGTTCAATCGGTGCACGCATTCCGCCTTTAGCTGATACCTCAGGTTAAAGGCGGAACGCTTTACCGTGGGCGCCGCTTATGTAATCGCGCACCCGTTGTACGCTGAGTGGCTCCAGCAAAAGACGGCTCTCGCGCCGGCAAAATCGGCTGACTGGCTTTTCGGTTGGCAGATGACGCTTCGGCACTCCGGGCGGTCTGATAACGCCCCATCATCGCACCGGCGATAAGCCATAGTATTGGATTGATCGTTGCGTTTGGGATCAGGTCGATAACGCCGACGACAAGAACCAACGCAAGACCCGACGTCGCGATAGAGTATTCGATTTTGTTCCTCTTCAGCCCAAGCATGATGACCGGAAGACAGAGCAAGCCGAAGTGTGCCAAGTACCCCAGCCACCCGAACTGTCCCAATATCAACACCCAAAAACCATCGGTGGTGCTGATATCAAATCCAGCTTCGTTGTAAACACGACCACGGCCCCAACTTCCCCAACCTGCGATCGGTTTCTGCATGGCTTTTTCGAGCAGGATGTCTTCATTTTCGATCCGAAACTCGAAGGATTGGGCGCGTTGTTCGTCAATTGCACTTGCTATGTTCAGGATGGTTTCCACCGGAACGATCCCGGCGCTTCTTACAAGTGGAAAAAGAAGAACAAACCCGCAAAAGCACATCGCCACCAGGCTGAGCATACGCGTCTTTAGAAAAAGAAGGGCGGGAAGAAAAATCAGGGACAGCGCAAATGCTCCCAGAGATTTGGACAGGAAAAGGGTGCCAAACAACCAAAGTGTTGCCAGTAGCCACACTGTTCGATTGGGCGAAGACTTCGACGTGGCCTTCCACAAGGCTGCTGCCGCCAAGATTGACATGCACAAGATGATGGCAAGCCACAAACCGTGCTGCATGAAAACAACCGGTCGGAAGCCATCTCCCCGGACATGCTGGCTGAAGCTGTGTGGAAAGAAGCCATAAATCTGCCGGTTCAATTGTGGGCTCATGCGAACTTCGTAGAGCACCAGGAGTGAATATCCCACGGCGGCTATGACAAAGACGCGAAGCAAAACCAGATGTGCATCGTCTGATGCGAGGTATCTGCGTCCAAGCAGAAAGGGCAAGACAGCGACGGCGATATTGGCGTTCATTGACAAGGCATCGTAAAGAGACAGTCCCGGGATGAACAGCCGGCCTTGCACAATCGCGTCGCTATTCTGCAGCGCGGTGATGAAAGGCGCCCCGAACAGAAATAACAGCAGGCCCCAGAACAGGATTTGTCCGCGTCTGGGTTCGAAATGGATCGGTTTCGGCAGAACGGCTCGACTTAAGGAACCTCTGATAACTCTTTCGGCAGCCATTTCGTTTGCTATGCGGTTGTGACGGTTGATCACAAGGCACATGACTGCCGCCATTGCGACAGGGATCAGCCTTTTGTCCACCGTCGGAAATGCCGGAAGGTTGAACCCTGTCCGCATCGGCAAAAGCAGGTAGCCCGCCACGATCGACCAGACCAGCGCGTCGCGCAATGGCAAGCGCTGGAACAGGATATAGACCACGATGGGCCATGAATAGAGGACGATGTCTGCAAAGGAATTTGACATGTTTCGAATAAAGGCCGTCCGTTGAAAACACGGCGTGTCGGTCACACGCCACGACAGAAATATGTTTCAAATTAGCACCACTCGGCCCTGTTCGAAAGTTCGAATGGGTCAACCGGGCGTTTCCCAGACCCGGCAGAGCCGCTATACTGGCCTGATAATGACGCAGCTATTTCGCGAAACCATAATATTGATGTGAATTTCATGGCTTGGAGGCGCAGACGCCATGCCGGTACGGAGCATTTCGTGACCCCTTCAGTCAAAACCCGCAACGCCGGGTCCGGTGCCCGGATCAACGTGTCGATCATCAACTACCGCACCGCAGAGCTGACGATGCAATGCGTGCGCTCGGTGCTCGAGGATGGCTCGCGGGCCGCGTGCATGGTCACGATCGTCGATAATGCCTCGGGCGACGGCTCGGTGGACACACTGCGCGCCTTCATCGCCGCTCTGCCCGATCCGGCCCGGGTGCAGCTCGTGGTCTCGCCAACCAATTCCGGGTTTTCCGGCGGGCATAACCAGGGCATCGCGGCTTGCGACGCGCCCTATCATCTGGTGCTCAACTCCGATGCGGTGCTCAAGCCGGGGTTCCTCGATGCGATCCTTGGGGTGGCCGAGGCCCATCCCGAATGCGGCCTGATCGCACCCCGGATCGACTATGACGACGGCACCCGCCAGATCAGCTGTTTCCGCTTTCCCACGCCCAAAAGCGAGTTGATCCGCGGCGCCGCGAGCGGGCCGATCACCCGGCTGTTGCAATCCAGCGACGTGCCGCTCGACAATCCCCCCGATCCTGCGCAGGTGGAATGGGCCAGTTTCGCCTGCATACTTCTGCGCGATGACATGATCCGACAGATCGGCCCGATGGACGAGGGGTATTTCCTCTATTTCGAGGATGTCGAATATTCCTGGCGCGCGCGTCGGGCCGGTTGGCGCATCTGCCTGGCGCCCGAGGCTTGCGCGGTGCATTTCCGGGGTGGCAGCGGCCCGGTCAAGGCCTCGCAAGCCGCCCGCAAGCGTCTGCCGGCCTATTACTACGCCTCCCGAACCCGCGTGCTGTACCAGATGCATGGCCGCGCCGGGCTGCTGATGGCCAATCTCATGTGGCATCTGGGCCGTGGCGTAGCACAGCTGCGGCGCTTGGCCGGCAAGCCCGTCCCCCCCGCCACCGCGCACGAGGCGCGTGACATCTGGATCAATGTCCTGACACCGTTGGGGGATCGCCGTGACAGCTAGATCGCAGGACACTCTGCCCGATTTCATTATCCTCGGCGCGATGAAATGCGGCACCAGCACCATGGCCGCACAACTGGGCGCGCAGCCGGGCCTCTTCATGACCGACCCGAAAGAGCCGAATTTCTTTTCCGACGATCCCGTCTTCGCCAGGGGGATGGGCTGGTATCACAGCCTTTTTGCCGATGCCGCCCCTGGTGATCTGAAGGGCGAGGCCAGCACGCATTACACCAAGCTGCCCACCTATCCCGAAACCCTTGCCCGCATGTCGCAGGTGCTGACGGCACCCAGGCTGATCTACATGATCCGCGATCCGCTGGCCCGCGCGGTCAGTCATTACATCCACGAATGGACCATGGGCGTCATCACTGATCCCCTCGATGCCGCGTTGGACAGCCACCCGGAACTGATCTCCTATGGCTGCTATGCCCGCCAGATCGCGCCCTATGTGGCGCATTACGGGGCCAAGAACATCCTGATCCTCTCGCTCGAGGACATGCACCGCGCGCCACAGGACAGCTTGCAGCGCGTCTGCGATTTCATCGGTTACACCGTCCCGCCTGTCTGGATCGCGGAAAAGGCCCGCACCAATGCCTCGTCCGACCGTATCCGCCGCTTTCCGCTGCATGGTCTTCTGATCGACAACGTGATCGCGCAGTCCCTGCGCCGTGCGCTGATCCCGCAAGCTCTGCGGGACCGGATCAGGCAAAGCCGCCAGATGACCAAGCGGCCAACGCTTTCGCCTCAAAACGTCGCGCGGCTGCAACAGGTCTTTGCCGAGGATCATGCACAGCTCCGCCGGCTGTTTCCTGACCGTGCCGATCTCGACATCTGCTACCCGTTCGTGGCCTCATGATCGGCGGGCTGACCATAGGTCTGGTCATCATCGGCCGGAACGAAGGTGCGCGGCTGATCCGTGCTCTGGCGTCGGCGCCCGAGGGCGTGGACCGGATCGTCTATGTCGATTCCGGCTCGACCGATGGCAGCGTCGATGCCGCCCTCGCCGCGGGCGCCGAGGTGGTGACGCTCGACATGACGCAGCCCTTCACCGCCGCGCGCGCCCGCAACGCGGGCGTCGACCGGTTGCGCGACGGCGGCTTGCCCGATGCGATCCAGTTCATGGATGGCGATTGCGAATTGCGCGACGGCTGGATCGCCCATGCCGCAGCCTTCCTCGTGGCCAACCCCAGGGCCGCCGTTGCCTGCGGCCGCCGGCGCGAAAGGTTCCCCGAGGCATCCGTCTACAACCGCCTGTGCGACGCCGAATGGAACACGCCGGTGGGCCGCGCCAAGGCCTGCGGCGGGGACGCCCTGATGCGCGCAGAGGCGTTCGCGGCCGTGGGCGGCTTCAACCCCGCGCTCATCGCCGGCGAAGAGCCCGAGCTTTGCGTCCGCCTGCGCGCCGCCGGATGGGAGGTCTGGCGGCTGGATCACGAAATGACCTGGCACGACGCCGCGATGGCGCGGCTGTCGCAATGGTGGACCCGCACCCGGCGTGGCGGCTACGCCTTCGCGCTGGGCGCCTCGCTCCATGGCGCCTCTCCCGAACGCCACTGGGTCAGCGAAACCCGCCGCGCTCTGATCTGGGGGGCCGTGCTGCCCTTGGTGGTCCTTCTGGCGGCGGTCCTGATAACCCCTTGGGCGCTTCTGGGTTTCGTCCTTTATCCGCTGCAAATCGTACGACTCGTACTCAAATCCGGCCCACCCTATGATGGGCCACAGGCGTTTTTCCTGGTCCTGGGGAAGTTTGCCGAGGCGTTGGGGGTAATTCAGTTCGCACTGGCCAAAGCCTTGGGGCGAGGGTCTGCGTTGATCGAGTATAAATGAACCTACCGCCCACGCACCCAATTCCGGCTTGCAGGCGACACCCGCACGGCTGTTGAAACCCCTGCGTAAATGCAAAAACCGATCGGGTCGCGCAAGAAAAGCCCGATGATTTCCGTCTTGCTCAGACCTTTCTTGTCGTCATTCCTTGATAGGTCCGGGTAGAGCCTTCCGATCTCGGCCACCCCATCGTCCTGCCGGCGGCGCACCTTGATGAGGTTCCCAAAACCCTCAACCATCGGCCAATGATATCTGGGCAAGACCTCGATCCGCTCATGGGGGGCAAAGTGCAACCTGACGAACGTATCGTCCGAGATGATATCCGGAAAGGCCTGCCAGCGTGCCCGGCCGGAACGGTTGACGGCAAAAAGCCCCGCGCCGACCGCACCGCCCTGAACGAAAGGAAGCGTCTGCCAGAACCTCGCATATTGCCGGGTGACCCAGCTTTGTGCCTCGGCGACCTTCAATTTGCCCGTCGCATAAAGCGGCGCATCGCTTGTCAGGGCAGTGCGCAACGCAGCGAACATGTCCGTGTCACAGATGACGTCGGCATCGAGGTAGACCAGAACTTCGCCCTTGGCTGCGCGATCTCCGGAATTGAGCGCATGCATCTTGCCCGGTGTAGCTTCTTCCATGACGTGCAGTGTCCAGCCACGGGCGTCAAATCCCGGCCGCATGGACAAAGCCGCGCCGACTGTATCGTCAGTACAGGCGTTTGCCATGACGATGACTTCGACGTTTCCCGCTTCGGCATCTTGCTGCAGGATGCTGTCGAGACATGCGCCAATATACCTCTCTTCATTTCTGGCGGCGATAATGACGCTCAACAAATTCTTTGCATGGTGTCGCATGACAGTCATAGGGCTCGTGATCTGAAAAATTGAGGCTTTTGAAAATCTGGGCCTGCGGAAATCGGTGTTTCCACCTTCATACTTGATTAAATGTCACGAAACTTGTTCTTTTAATAAAACTTTCTCAATCAAGCTCTCAAACCGTCATCCGAGTGTTATCACGTCTCTACCATCTCAATTTATTCACAAGACCACTACAACATCTCCTTTCCGCACCAGGCTACGGACCCTTCACGACCCGCCCTGTAAGCCGTCTTGGGACATTTTATGAAGATAGGCTATTTGTCGAACACCTATCCGGTGACCAGCTCCACCTTCATTCGTCGCGAAATACGGGCGCTCGAAGGGCAGGGGATCACCGTCATGCGCTATGCTATTCGGCGGTGGGCCGATCAGCTGGTGGACCCGCTCGATCGCGAGGAACAGGCAAAGACCCGCTATCTTCTTACCGGCCAGGTGCCGCGCCTGATCACCGGGCTTTTCGCCGAGGCCGTGACCAACCCGATCGGCCTTGGTCGCGCCATCGGCACCTGGGGCCGGCTGGTGCGCAACGCGGGTGGCGGGCTGGTGCGGCACGCGGCCTATCTCATGGAAGCGATCTCGCTCAGGCGGCAGGCCAGGGCCGACGGGATCGCGCATATCCATGCCCATTTCTCGACCAATGCCGCGGCGGTTGCGCTGCTGTGTCATCGCTTGGGCGGGCCGGGCTACAGCTTCACAGCGCATGGCCCTGATGAATTCATCGATTGGGGCCGCTCGTCCCTGGCGCTCAAGGTGGCCGAGGCCAGGTTCGTCGCCGCGATCTCGCAGTATTGCCGGGTGCAGCTAACCCTTGCCGCCGGGATGGCGCATCGGGACAAGATCCATATCGTGCGCTGTGGGCTGGACCTGTCCGAGTTTCCGCCAAGCAAGGCGGGCTTTGACGCTTCGGCGCCGTTTGTCTGCGTTGGCCGGCTCTGTCCGCAAAAGGCACAGGTGCTTATCGTCGAGGCGACCGCTCGGGTCGTCCGCTCGCATCCGCAAGTGAAGGTCCGGCTGATCGGCGATGGCGAAAGCCGCGCCGATGTCGAGGCGGCCATTGCCCGGCACGGGCTCGAGGCGAATATAGAATTGCTTGGCTGGCAGGCCAATGACGTGGTGCGTGCCGAACTGGGCCGCGCCCGCGCGCTCCTTCTGCCGAGCTTCGCCGAGGGGCTGCCCGTCGTCATCATGGAGGCCCTTGCCCTTGGCCGTCCCGCCATCTCGACCTTTATCGCCGGCATCCCCGAGCTTGTGGACGAAAGCTGCGGCTGGATCATACCGGCCGGATCGGTCGATCATATCGCCGAGGTGATGGCGGCCTGCCTTGCAACCCCGCCGCAGGCACTTGCAGACAAGGGCGCCACCGGCCGCGCGCGTGTGCAGCTTGCGCATGACATCGACACCAACGCCCGAACCCTCGCTGCCTGTTTCGCCGCCGTCAAACAGGTCTCCGGCCAGCCGAGCGGGGTCGCACCCCGATGAAAATCACCTTCGTCAGCCCTGCGCCCAACCTGTCCGGGGGGATCCGGGTGATCGCGATCTATGCGGATCTGTTGACCGAGATGGGCCATGACGTGACCGTCGTGGCGCGCGTGCCGCCAAGGCCGGGCGCGAGGGCCATCGCCAAAGGATTCATCAAGGGGCGCCTTCCCCGAAAGCGCGGCGCAAGCCACTACGACGGCCTCGAGGCCCGGCTGCGTCTGGTGGAAACGGACATGCCGCTGACAGATAGGGACATCCCCGATGGCGACGCCGTCATCGCCACATGGTGGGAGACGGCCTATATGTTGGCGGGCCTGTCCAATGCGAAAGGCCGGAAATTCTATTTCGTACAAGGCCATGAGGTGAATTACCCAAGGTATAATCATCTCATCGCCGGTTCCTATTACCTTCCGCTGAAAAAGATTACGATATCGAACTGGCTCGTATCGGTAATGCGCGATCTCTATGGTGATAAAGACGTCGCTCTTGTGCCGAACGCCGTGGACAAGTCTCTGTTTTTCGCTCCCTCGCGCGACAAAAATCCAAGGCCCACCGTCAGCATGATGTATTCCAGCAAGTCATTCAAAGGCACCGATACCAGTTTCGAAGCCCTGCGCCTGGCCCGTCAAACCATGCCCGACCTGCACCTCATTGCCTTCGGCGCCGAGCGTCCTGCACCTGGCTTGCCGCTGCCACCGGACACGACCTATCACCTGTCCCCGCCCCAAACCTCGTTGCGCGACATCTACGCTGCCTCGGATCTCTACCTCTTCGGCAGCCGGGCCGAGGGGTTCGGCCTTCCGGTGCTCGAAGCGATGGCGTGTCGCTGCCCCATCGTTGCAACCCGTGCCGGCTGCGCCCCGGATTTCGTGGTTCCCGGGAAATCCGGTTATCTGGTGGATGTGGATGATCCCGAGGCCATGGCCGCGGCGATCATAGATATTCTGCGCCGCGACAACGATGCTTGGCGGGCGATGTCCCTCGCTGCAGTCCAGTCGATCGAAGGATATGACTGGAAAGACGCGGCAGAGCGGTTTTTGACGTGTTTGGAGGGGAACGACTGAAATATGTCTGGTAACACTTCAGCCCCTTATCCCTCGCATGTCCTATCTCTCGTAAACACGCGGGATAAGCAGGTCCTGCTCAAGATTATTTGCACGCATTTCCTGAACGGCAGTGGCTTCACAGTCGCCACGCTCAACCTCGACCATATCGTGAAGCTCCGCCAGCAACCCGCTTTCCGCGACGCCTATGCACGCCACTCCCATGTCGTGGCCGATGGAAACCCGATCGTCTGGTTGCGCCGTGTCATGGGGCGCCCGGTCGCGCTTGTGCCCGGCTCAGAACTGGTGATGCCGCTGGCCGAGCTGGCGCGGCAGGCGGATGTTCCCGTGGCCCTGCTTGGCGCAACCGATGCCACCCTTGCGCTTGCCGCCGCGCGCATGCAAGCCGATTTGCCCGGCCTTCGGATCGTGGCCCGGATCGCGCCGCCCTTCGGCTTCGATCCCACGGGCCCCGAGGCCGACCGGATCCTGTCAGAGCTTGCCGATAGTGGCGCGCGGCTCTGCTTCCTGGCACTTGGCGCGCCCAAGCAAGAGATCCTCGCCATCAGGGGCGCGGAAAAGCTGCCGCGATGCGGGTTCGTGTCGATCGGCGCCGGGCTCGATTTCATCGCCGGCACGCAACGGCGCGCGCCCGCCTGGGTCCGCTGGATCGCGATGGAATGGGTGTGGCGCATGGCCACTGATCCCGTTCGGCTCACCAGGCGCTATGCGCAATGCTTTGCGATCCTGCCGGGGCTCTTCTGGTCGGCCCGTCGCGCCCGCATGAGCCGGCGGGATTAGGCCCAAACCCGCAAAGCTCTGCATCTTCGCCTTTTTTTCAACAATTTTCCGCGTAATGTAATGAAAACGGGAAATCACTCGACCTGAGGTCAGAGGATCGGATGCGAAAAGAGCAGTTTCTGAAGGCGGCCCAACCTGTCCCCGAGCACCTTCGCGGCACGCGGCAGGGTCTGTTCCACATGCTGAGCCCCAAGGTCGCGCCTGAGCCGAACCAGGTGCAGGACCCACGGCATGAACCGATGCGCCTTGTTGACACCATGCAAGCCAACGCACCTGCAGTCGGCGTTCATACCGTTCTCCAAAGCGACGATTTCATTTTCTCGGATTGAAAATCGGACGTTTCCAGCCCGTTTTGCCGGATCAGGCTATTGTGATGGCGCAGACAGCTTGATGCAAGACCGTATCCGTGGTTTCAATTGACGATATAGATAAACGACTTTCGTGCCGCCCGCGGCCATGACAATTTATGAAAATCGGGATTGCAGATGCGGTCTATTGCCCTTGATTGGATAGGTCGGAACTACCTGCGCCAACCTGTGCACCGTTTGGTCGCTCCTTATCTGGGGCGCAGCCACTCGTCACGCTCCGGTCAACGGGTCAGAATCTACTATGCCCGCAACAAAATAAGCTTCTCGCAGGTTTACCCGTTTATCTTCTATGGTGCTGACCTCTGTGTGAAGTTCAAAACCGATATCCGCTTCGAGCCTGTCGAGGCACTTCTCAGCGGCGCAGCGACCCCACCTTCCGATGCCGATGTGATCATTCTCCAGACGTGGTTTACGGTGGACCATGACCAGTTGCGCCGCGCGTTGGAGCACCTTTGCGCCGCCTCTCCCAAGGCCCGGATCGTGTTTTTCGACTCGTTCGCCCATAATGATCTGCGCCTTGCCAGGGTGCTCGATCCGTATATCTCGCTCTACGTCAAGAAATCCCTGTTTCGGGATCGTGAGCTGTATTTCCATCCATTCCGGGGCGATACCAACCTGACCGAGTATTACAGCAGCCTCTATGGCATCGACGCTGATCCCGTCGACTGGCAGGTGCCCCGAAGCATCCTGCCCAAGCTACGCGCAGGTCCCGGTTTTTTCACGGGGCCGGGACTTATCCGTAGCTTCTCCGGCGATGCTCCGCCCTCGGGTCAGGACCGTGACATCGATGTTCATGCCCGGTTGGGGGCCAAGGGGGACGGCTGGTATGGACGGATGCGCCGCGACAGTCTTGCGAAACTCCATGCGATCCCGGGGCTGACCGTTGCAAGCCAGGGCAGTGTGGGCTGGCGTGCCTACATCGACGAGCTGCGCCGCTCGAAACTGTGCTTCAGCCCCTTCGGCTTCGGCGAGCTGTGCTGGCGCGACATCGAGGCCTTCATGACAGGCGCCGTGCTGATCAAGCCCGACATGCGCCACCTCGAAACCCGGCCCGATCTGTTTGAACCCTGGGTGACTTACGTTCCGGTGAAGTGGGATTTTTCTGATCTGGCGGAGGTGATTTGCGGTCTGGCTCAAGACTCTGAACAGCTGACCAAGATATCCAATGCCGCTTATGACAAGATTGTATCATTTATAAATAGTAAACAGTTTACAAATTGGTTCTACCATTTAAGCGGCATACACTAATGCTGTTTTTTGAAATTTAAAAAATTGGCCGAAAGTTTATCTATGAAGGCGCGAATTAAGAAAAATATTCCGTTGAGATTTAGGACGCTTTTGAGGAAACTTTACGATAACAGCGTGCGTCAAAAACAGAGAATTTACATAAAGGTCTTATCTCTGTGGTGGCGATTTAGTGGTGTCACATCAAGGCACTTGGTTATTTCAGGCTGTTCCCGAAGTGGCTCAACACTTCTTTACAGTATGCTTCGCCATTCGGTAGGCGCATCGGTTTGTATGCCAGCGCGGGAATTACCGGCACTTCAAACCCAAACATTGAAGTGTTCTAAAATTATTACGAAGCGTCCACTGGACATCTTCGAATTGGAGGCGATTGATGAAACAATAGGTAAATTTCGCGATGTTTTACATCTGATCTTGCTTCGTGATCCTAGAGATCTCGTTTCTAGCAGGCACGAATATGTATCCAATCAATATTTCCAAGGATACGATTATCAATTTTTAATAAGAGATGGCTTTAAGTCTTTCACCGGTCCTGGATTGGGTGCCATTGCTGAAGCAGTAAGAAAGGTAAAGAATGATAACCGGCGCATATACACGATGCGATACGAAGAACTCGTCTGCGACCCGGAACGAGCGAGGCAGGTCATTGGTTTTGCAACAGGTTTCGAGTTAAGGAACTCCTTTTCCACTTTCCACGAAAGTAAAATACCACAAGATTTGGTTGACGCACTTAACGGAGTAAGGCCCGTTGAAGCGCCAAAGAAGCCTGCGTGGACTGAAAGTGGGCGTTATGAACGAGTTCTACGGCAAATTAGCACGTTTCCTGAACTTGAGAGTTTGGCATTGGAATGGGGCTATCCAGCGCTGCAAGATGTTCAGGCAAATTACAGTCTACCCAAGACACTGCCAAAAGCAAAGCAAGGTATCATCGTCGCCTTCCATACTGATGATGATTTTTACAAGGCAGAAGCGAAGCGTTGTAGAAAACGCTTGGACATATTGGGATTACCTTATGAAATGATAGCAATTGCAAAAAGTAAAGATTGGGTTGCTAACTGCGCAATGAAGTCCAAAGTTCTTCTTGATTTCCGTAGAAAACTTCGAGGACCTTTGTTGTATATCGACGTTGATGCGTTCGTGCACGAAAACCCTTGGCCGTATCTAGCCGATTACGATGGCGATCTGGCAACCTATGTTCAATCCGATGGCGAGTTGTTAAGTGGCACGATATTGATCAACGATACTCAGGCAGCGAAGTCGCTATTGGAAGAATGGTATCAACTACAAAAGGGTGAGCCACAGACTTGGGATCAAAGGGTATTGCAACACATTGTAGAAAACGATGAGAATTTTACCAAACGCTATAATTTTCAGAGGTTATCTTCGAATTTTTGTCATATCAGCGATCGTGTTTCTGGTTGCACGTATGGAAATCCAATAATCGAGCATCTCCAAGCAAGTAGAGTGCTGAAACGCGGCGGGCGTGGCGCAGCCATGGAAAGAAGAATTCAAGTTCTGGAACGCGGGAATGAGTTGGAATAGTGTTTCGTCATTTGTGGCAATTAAATGGGCTAGGTACCTTTTGCGATACCAAATGATTTACCACCTTGGAATTATTGACTGTTCAACCTGCAATGAATCCTCGCATGGATAGCGTTGTTTCTTATTTTTTTAAGCGTCTAGTCCGCAAACAACGCCATATCCGTTTGCTGATCGCCGAATATGCTTCGCGGTCCAGCGAACTAAAGCCCGAGATGTTTCGGGGCAAAAGGGTTGCGCTAATTGGGCCGGCTGACACGGTAAAGCACGAAGTTACGGCTCAAGAGCTTAATGAATACGATGTCGTTGTCAGAATGAATAAGGCTATTGATGTTCCATTGAATTTACCTGATGGGAAAGTATGCCGCTGCGATATTTTATTTCATAGCCTCAATGAAACTGGGTCAAGGTCTGCTGGGACGCTAACCAACGAAAAACTTGAACGCTGCGGTGTAAAGACGATCGTGTTGAGATTAACTAATCTCAATTCAATGAGAGGCTTTCATAAAAAAGTCGATGCGTTGCGCGACCGAGAAATCGCAGCCAACGTCACTTTTTTACGTCCCACTTTTTTACATAAACTGGGCGCGGAGTTGTGTGGCTTCGTTCCTACGACTGGCTTTGCTTGTTGGAGGTTTTTCCTCGAGGCTGAATGCATAGAGCTTTTCATCGCAGGATTTAGCTTTTTCCAGACGCCGTATCTCCCAGGCTATAATGACAAGATTTCTTCTGATGTAGAGGCGCAGCTTTGGGCGACAAAAGATGAACACCACAGCCCAGAGCTTGAAAAACGTATACTAAAACATATGCATTCCGTCGCGCTGAAACGTGGAAAAAATATTCGGCTAGGGTCTGAGACACGGAAATTTTTGCTCGCTTCAGAGTAATTCTTTCCAACGAGAACTTTTTGCCAGGCATTACTTATCTATTTTTTCGCGGTCTCTTATGGACATCTTCTTACACCCCTCACTGGACGCTCCAGATACCCATTTGTCCTAATTTTCGCCGAATTCGCATGAAATTTCTTCTTACAATCTGCTCGCCCGCAAGCATTCCTACCTTGACGAAGGAAATTGGAAATTTATCCCATCCACTTCGAAGATAAGCGCTGAAAAAGATCCATCTCCCAGTGCCTGTGAAGTGACGCGTCCAAGGCTTTCCGGTAGTATAATGCATAATTCCTTTGGCGCCTTTGAAGTTTTTTCCAGTGTGGCGCTGCATATTCCACCGTGGGTCTAACTGGCCCCACATGCCCGCAGCCACGGCATTTAGAGCATCTTGGTCTGGAAAACTCAGTTTGTGACCGTGATTGTGGAGGAATTTATATGTATCGTCCGTAATTTGCAGGCGACGCCATTGGTCTACGTTGATAAGCAAAACACCGGAGTTTAAATATAACGCATTAGACGGGAAATCGCATTCTGGGAACTTGTCGGCTATACGTTGCTTGAAGTGTACGGATTTTGGACTCTCCACGGCCCAAAATGGCTTTTCTTCCAAGTTTAATTTCCATAGCTCCGTTATGTTGCCAGTGACGACAACATCGCTGTCCAAATAGAGGGCTCGATCGCAAATGAGCGGCAGATAATTTACTATCTCAAAACGAAATAATGATGCAGTGGAATACCGCCCAACGTTTATCCCTTCGTATTTTGATGAATCAAAGTTCAACCACTTGATCGAAACTTCAGTGCGCGCATTTTCTAGAACACGTTTTACGCGATTCTGACTATTCTCACATATTCCACCGTTGAAAATGTAGATGTAAGCTTTTGTTTCCCGATCTAGATGTGAAAGCACGGAGTGCAGGGCAATAGTCATCGGCATGACGTATTTTTCGTCTGCCCCCACGAACACGTGAACTTCATTCATCTGGCGTGCTCCTCAAAAGGATACTTTGTCGGTAAATTCCTCCCGTTACTTCTAGGAACCTCAACGCTTAGCTTTTTAATCACATCGGGTTGACGCAATACGGCGAATATACTGGCCATCAAGACACATATCCCAGTTTGGCGAGATCGATCTGCAACTGCTTTGCAAGGCGCTGATTGCTCGCGGCGAAAAATGTACCGGTCCGGCTGTCGATAAATGACCTCATGCTCGCCTCGCGCGCCGCGCTGATACTTTCAGGGACAAGTCTGTCGAACTTCCGGATCAGTGCTGCGCGGGCCCTGAAGGCAAAAGGGGCCTTGCCGCCGAGTGCGCTCTTGCGGATAACTCCATTCGTTCTGCGATAAACCGATGTCGTCAGTGGGCTCCAACTCTTGTAGACGACGTTCCGGGTCTCGACTGTCCTCTGGGGAAGACCGGCAAAGTCGAAAATTCGGTTGGTGAACAATTCGGGATCGCTGTTCAACAGCTCCATGGGCAGGCCGAGCACCCTATCCACTCCGAAGACGGCTTGGTACATCTTCAAAAGTCGATCATATTCAAAGAATGACAGTTGGATTGTCGATGTCCATCCGGGCGGCTCTTGGCCGGTGCCCAGAAACTCTTCGAGACTGCTTTGAAACCCATTGCGAATGTGTTCGCCGTAAAGCGAATACAATATTTTGCGCTGTTCCCTGAAAATGAACAATATCCGCGCCTTTGGAAAAACAGCCTTCAGGCGGTCCGCGACACTCGGTGCGTAATACCGACCTTGATGTGGACGCGATGATAGCGCTTCATGACTGATGACGATGGACTTGCCTTCGACCGGTACCGCAAGGTCGGCGGCCTCGGCAAACCTGCGCAGTGTTTGTTCTGCGTCGAAAGCCAGGGGGTCAACCGTCACGAACTCGGTAACTGCCCTGTGCGACATGCTTCCCCAAGGCGCTGCAAATCCTTTCTCAGGATCCGAGAACAAGATATTCTGAAGCCAAGTGCTGGCGCATTTGTGTAGCCCAACATGAATTAAGGGTTCTTCACAGATCAACATTGCAGCGTGCCACTCCGGGGATTGAAAACAAGACAAGTCATCCGGCCGCTTCGCTTGAAGAGATACGGTCTGAAATGGCTCGTTTTATGCTCTCCAGCGAACTGTGAAGAAGGCATATGCGACAAGACTTCATCCTTCCTGGGACAAATCACTCAATTCACCCCCCCGGCACGAACCGGGGCAGGGGCGAAAGAAGGGCGTTCATGCTGTCCACCAGACGTGCCTCGGCAGCCGATACGTCCTCTTTCGGGCCGATCGGGGTGATCAGGCGCACGATGGCGCTGTCGTCGCGGCCATTCACAAGCCGCCCCAGCATCAGCTGCAGCTTGGCCTGGTACATCGATGCCGTCCGCACGCCGCGCTGATCGTACCAGTAATAGACCAGCATCCGGTCCACGCCCTTCTGGATGATCGCCCGGTTCAGGGTAAACGTCTCGCCCGCAAGGCCCGGTGCCTCGATCTGGTCCAGCTTGGCGATCTCCCAGCCCGCCCCCGGAAGGCACACCTCGGGCGAATGCACGCCGCCGTCCGACTGATCCTTGTACCACGCCATGAACACATCCACCGGCGCCGCGAACCTGTCATGCGCCAGCGACACCGACAGGTAATCGTCCGCCGCCAGGATGCGCTCCACCTGCTGTTCCAGCGGCTGGTGCGGTCCTGCGCGCCAGTCGCCGACCTGTTTGGGGAACAACAGGAACGGCTCGCGGTTGATTTGGGCCGCCTCGCGCGTCGGAATGGCCTGCCAGCTGGCCGCAAGCCCCCCTACCAGAAGCGCCGCGAAGATCATCGCCACCGACGGCTGCACCAGCCCGATGCGCCTGGCCTGTGTGCCAAGCCCCTCGGTGTCCAGATCCAGCGCCGCGATCAGGCCGATGCGGTCACGGCGCAGTTTGACCAGCACCCAGGCGAAGGCAAAAAGGATCAGCACGCAGGAAATGAAGATCACCCAGCCTTCGAAGAAATGGGTAAAGCCGTCCACCCAGTCCAGCCCGTAATTGTTCACGATATAGCCCGCGATCGCGATCCGGACCGAGTTCATGAAAACCGTGATCGGTGCAGCCGAAATCAGCAGCAGGGTCTTGTGCCACATCGGCCCTTGGTAAAGCACCGCGAAGATGTAGGAAAAGCTGAGAATCGGGAAAAGGTACCGCAGCCCCGAACAGGCCTCGGCCACCTGCAGCTTGAACACGCCGAGGTCGATGATGTTCCCCTCAAGGTACACCGGCACCCGCAGCATCTGCAGGAAATACACCCCCAGCTCCGAGGATATCCCCTGCAGGTAGGTCGACAACCCGTAATAGAGCGCCCCCGGCAAGGGCAGCATGAAGACCAGATGCACCACAGGCGGCCAGAAATGCTTGCCCGTGCTCCAGCCGAAACTGATCAGCAGCACGGCACCCACCCACAGGATCAGCGCGTAGGCCACGATGTCGCGGATATCGATCATCTTGCCGGCGGCCCCCATCAGCACCGCCACGATCAAAAGTGCCACACCGGGCCAGCGGTCCGTCACCGGGCCATCATTGACCGGCACGGTTTTCAACTGGCGCAGGAACAGCAGCCCCGACAGCACCGGGATCAGCGGGCCGTGGCTGTATTCGGGCATCTTCCATGCCTTCAGCAGCTCGGCGATGCCCTCCCAGAAGAACAGCCCGGCGGCGATGCTGGCAATGACCAGCCAGAAGGTACCCCAATGGAAGAAATGTCCGAAGATGTCGGTGCGACGGGAAAAAGACGGAATATCAGTCATGGGTCGAAAAAGGCCCTGTAATGCGTGGCGCTGGAATGCGCAAAAAAAACCGTGGAATAATCTGACATAATGTTACCGGATTCCTGGCCGAAAACCAAATAAATCCCGTGGCGATTGTTCGGCCAAGGGAAACTCTGTGGTTCGTGGCCTGTCTTGCCGACGGTCAGGGCCGGATATCGATCCGCGGCAGGCAAGGGCCAGTCATCCAGCCTGGTGGCAAGCTGGCATTGTTCGGATCAATCGAACTGCGTAGGGGCGCCCGACAAGGACGCCCCATGCATATCATTCAATGCGCTGCCGATCAGGCAGTTTTCCGCTTCCGCCAGCTCATGAAGCCGCCCAGCCCCATCGCCGTCAGCAGCAGCGGCAAGCCTGCGGGAACGGGGATTTCGGCGCTGACATGGGACAGTTTGATCGTGTCCAGCCGGCCATTTGCATCATCATCCGCAAAGAAGCTGACCTTATCGATTCCCTTGAACCCGGAAAGCGCTCCAAGCGTCACCTGGTATCCGAAGGCTTTGCAGATTTCAGTCGTCTTGCAACTCTCCGGCCCGTTGGACGGCGTTTCCCCCGCGACCCAGGTCAGAGAAACATCATTTGCGGTGTAAGCACCCAGCAGCGTGGCGGCTGGTGATCCTTGCGGACCGGCCAGGTTCCACGAATACTCGGCCACCTGAACATTGTTGCTGAAGGCGCGTACGCCGAAGAAGTTGGCGGCTGTGCTGTTGCCCTGGCCCAGAATGGTGAACCAGAAGCCGTTCAGGTCGAAGTCGAACGGTGCGACCGTTCGCACGATGCTCGGGAAGATGCCCTGTCCTACGGACGTGGCCTCTCCGGTGCAGTCACCCGTTTCGCAATTTCCGCTTGTTTTGTTGATCGGGCTCACCTGATACCCGTCGATCGTGTAGGTGGCACCGTTACTTGCAGGCACGTTGGCGGCATCGAAACTGACTTCGGTATGTACCATCGTCACCGCCATCGCGCTGCTTGCCACGAAGCTGATGGCGAGTGCAGACGCCGCAACTTTGTATTTGAAATTCAGGCTGAACATCGTCCACCCCCTTGACTATGCGTTGTGCCATGAAACCATGGCTGAATGCGTCGGTGGAGTGCCTTGCAAATCGGTGGCACTCCGCAGCCGCGTACAATGTCGGGAACAGGATCACTCGGTACCGGGGGGAATTCGAGCGCTTGAAATGAACGCCCGATTGCATCCCCCAGGCGCAGATCATGCCACATTTTCGCCTTATTCTGGAGTCCTTTGTCAATTTACGGCGGTTGGCGCAGGAATTTTCCCTCAAGGGTAGAAAAAATTTTAAAAAACATTCGCAAAAGACGATGTTTGTCATGCCAAAGCTCGGTATTGCCGCCAATTGTGTTGGACTTGGAAACAAATCGCCCGGGCCTCAGCAGAACTGATTCGCGGCCACGCATGGGCTGGCGGGTCCGGAAAACGCACGGGATCGATAAAATTCTTTTCGGTATACCCGCGTATACCGTTGCCGTTTCGCCCGTCTTGCCGTATGAGGCGCGGGACAGAACAAAGGTGGCTGACCATGCGAGACAACAACACTCCCGACATCATCTACACCAAGGTCGACGAAGCGCCCGAGCTGGCCTCGGCCTCGCTGCTTCCGATCATCCGCACATTTGCCGCGGCGGCTGGCGTGTCCGTCGGCACCAAGGACATATCCCTGGCCGGTCGCATCATCGCGGCTTTCCCCGAGCATCTGACCGATGCGCAGCGCCAGCCCGATGATCTGGCCGAACTGGGCCAACTGGTCAAAACCCCCGAAGCCAACGTGATCAAGCTGCCGAACATCTCGGCCTCGGTCCCGCAGCTTGTCGCGGCGATCAGGGAACTGCAGTCGCAGGGCTACGCACTGCCCGACTATCCCGAATCGCCCTCGACCGACGCCGAAAAGGACGCGCGTGCGCGCTATGACGCGATCAAGGGGTCGGCGGTCAATCCGGTCCTTCGCGAAGGCAACTCGGATCGTCGCGCCGCCGTTGCGGTCAAGAAATTCGCCCAGGCCAATCCGCATTCGATGGGCACATGGTCCGCCGACAGCAAGACGCGCGTCGCCACCATGCAGGCCGGTGACTTCTATTCCAACGAACGCTCCACCACCATGACCGAGGCACAGGCCGGCGCCGCCAAGATCGTGCTCACCGCGAAGGACGGCACCGAAACCGTGCTCAAGGACGGGGTCGACTATCACCCCGGCACCGTGGTCGACGCCACCTACATGAGCGCCAAGGCCCTCGATGCCTTCCTCGCCGAACAGATCGCCGCGACCGCCAAGGAGGGGACGCTGTTCTCGCTCCACATGAAGGCCACGATGATGAAGGTCTCCGACCCGATCATCTTCGGCCATGCGGTGCGTGAATTCCTCAAGCCGGTCTTCGACACCTATGGCGACCAGCTCACGGCGCTTGGCGTGAACCCCAATTCCGGCATCGGCGACATGATGCAGCGCATCAAGGACGCCCCCGAAATCGTCGCCGCTGTCGAAAAGGTCATGGCCGATCGCCCGCCGATGTACATGGTGGACAGCGACCGTGGCATCACCAACCTGCATGTGCCGTCGGATGTGATCATCGACGCCTCCATGCCCGCCCTGATCCGGGCCGGTGGCAAGGGATGGGGCCCCGACAACAAGCAGCATGACACCAATTGCGTGATCCCCGACAGCTCCTATGCGCCCGTCTATGACGAGACGATCGAGTATTTCAAACAGACCGGCGCACTGGACCCCCGCACATCGGGTGCCGTGCAGAATATCGGCCTGATGGCCCAGAAGGCCGAAGAATACGGCAGCCACCCCACCACCTTCGAAATCCCCGCCGATGGCACCGTGCGCGTGATCGCCGCCAATGGCGACGTGCTGCACGAGCATACCGTCGAAGCCGGCGACATCTGGCGCGCCGCCTCGGCCCGCAAGGCCCCGATCGAGGATTGGGTCAAACTGGCCATCGAACGCCAGAAGGCCGAAGGCTGCGAGGCGATCTTCTGGCTGGACGAAAACCGCGCCCATGACGCGCAGCTCATCGCCTATGTCAAACCCATCCTCGAGGCGCATGGCGTGGCCGACAAGTTCCAGATCCTCGCGCCGCGCGCCGCCACGCGCCAGACGCTGGAAACCATCCGCGAGGGCAAGGATTCCATCGCCATCACCGGCAACGTGCTGCGCGACTACCTGACCGACCTGTTCCCGATCCTCGAACTGGGCACCTCGGCCAAGATGCTGTCGATCGTCAAGCTGATGCAGGGCGGCGGCCTGTTCGAAACGGGCGCCGGCGGCTCGGCGCCCAAGCACGTCCAGCAGCTGGTCGAGGAAAACCACTTGCGGTGGGACAGCCTGGGGGAATTCTGCGCCCTTGGCGAAAGCCTCAAGTTCCTTGCCGATGTGCGCAGCAACGAAAAGGCCCGCATCTTGGGCAAGGCGGTCGAAGAGGCCACCCAGGGCGTTCTCGACAATGACCGCTCGCCCTCGCGCAAGGTTGGCCAACCCGACAACCGCGACAGCCATTACTGGTTCGCCCGCTACTGGGCCGAGGCTTTGGCCGCGCAAACCGAAGATGCCGATATCGCCGCGCATTTCGCGCCCATCGCCACGGCGCTGGCCGAAAACGAGGCGACGATCCTCGCAGAACTGCATGGCGCGCAGGGCTCGCCGGCCGATCTGGGCGGCTACTACCACACCGACGCCGACAAGACGGCTGCGGTGATGCGCCCCTCGGCCACGCTGAACGGGATCATCGGCTGACCGCCACAACGATCCGTCACGAAACCCAAGGGCCGGCGCCGCGATGCGCCGGCCCTTTTGCATGGGGCACCCCCCCGGGCACGAAGAACTCGTGCACAAAGAACTCGGGCACAAAGAAAAAGGGCACAAAGAAAAAGGGCGGCGCATCGCAGCGCCGCCCCCTTGATCATCCAGACGTGGCGATCAGGCGATGTCGAACCGGTCCGCGTTCATCACCTTGGTCCAGGCCGCGACGAAGTCCTTGACGAACTTCTCCTTGTTGTCGTCCTGCGCATAGACCTCGGCATAGGCCCGCAGGATCGAGTTGGAGCCGAACACCAGGTCAACGCGCGTCGCCGTCCACTTGACCTCATCGGTCTTGCGGTCGCGGATTTCATAGAGGTTCTCGCCAACCGGCTGCCAGCGATAGGACATGTCGGTCAGGTTCACGAAGAAATCCGTGCTCAGCGCGCCGGGCGTGTCGGTGAAGACGCCATGCGCGGTGCCGCCATGGTTGGTGCCGATCACCCGCATCCCGCCGATCAGGGCGGTCATCTCGGGCGCGGTCAGCCCCAGAAGCTGCGCGCGGTCCAGCATCATCTCTTCCGGAGTGACGATGTAGTCCTTCTTGAGCCAGTTGCGGAACCCGTCCGCCAGCGGCTCCAGCACGTCGAAGGACGCGGCGTCGGTCATCTCGTCGGTCGCGTCGCCACGGCCCGGAGTGAACGGCACCTCGATGTCGACACCGGCGGCCTTGGCCGCCTGCTCGACGCCGACATTGCCCGCCAGCACGATCACATCCGCCACGCTTGCGCCCGTGTCTGCGGCGATGCCTTCCAGCACACCCAGAACACGCGCCAGACGCTCGGGCTCGTTGCCTTCCCAGTCCTTCTGCGGCGCCAGGCGGATACGCGCGCCATTGGCACCGCCGCGCAGGTCCGAGCCGCGGAAGGTGCGCGCGCTGTCCCATGCGGTGGCGACCATGTCACCCATCGACAGGCCGCTCTCGGCGATCTTCGCCTTGACGGCATCCACATCGTACCCGGTCGAACCGGCCGGGATGGGATCCTGCCAGATCAGGTCCTCCTGTGGTGCGTCCGGCCCGATATAGCGCGTGCGCGGTCCCATGTCGCGATGGGTCAGCTTGAACCAGGCGCGCGCGAAGGCATCGGCGAAATACTCGGGATCGGCCATGAATTTCTGGCAGATCTCGTTATAGACCGGGTCCATCTTCATCGCCATGTCGGCATCGGTCATCATCGGCATGACACGCTTGGTCGGATCGGTCGTGTCGACCGGCATGTCCTCTTCCTTGATGTCGATCGGGCGCCACTGCATTGCGCCTGCGGGCGACTTGGTCAGCTCCCATTCATAGCCGAACAGCAGGTCGAAATAGCCCATGTCCCACTGGGTCGGATGCGTGGTCCACGCGCCCTCGATCCCCGAGGTGACGGCGTTCGTCGCCTTGCCGCCAAGGTTGGGGTTCATCCAGCCAAGGCCCTGGTTCTCGATGTCGGATGCTTCCGGCTCGGCGCCAAGCGTGGCCGCATCGCCATTGCCATGCGCCTTGCCCACGGTGTGACCGCCACAGGTCAGCGCGGCGGTTTCCACGTCGTCCATCGCCATCCGGGCGAAGGTCTCGCGCACCTGGCCTGCGGTCTTCAGCGGGTCGGGCTGGCCGTTCACGCCTTCGGGGTTCACATAGATCAGGCCCATCTGCACGGCGGCCAGCGGGTTTTCCATCGTGTCGGGCTTTTCGACATCGCCATAGCGGCTGTCGGACGGCGCCAGCCATTCCTTTTCCGCACCCCAATAGGTGTCCTTCTCGGGATGCCAGATATCCTCGCGTCCGAACGAGAAGCCATAGGTCTTCAGGCCCATCGCCTCATAGGACACGGTGCCCGCCAGCAGGATCAGGTCCGCCCAGGACAGCTTGTTGCCGTATTTCTTCTTCAGCGGCCACAGGATGCGGCGCGCCTTGTCCAGGTTGCCGTTGTCGGGCCACGAGTTCAGCGGCGCAAAGCGAATGTTGCCCGCAGCCCCGCCGCCCCGGCCATCGGCCAGGCGGTAGGACCCCGCCGAGTGCCACGCAAGGCGGATCATCAGCCCGCCGTAATGGCCCCAGTCCGCCGGCCACCAGTCCTGGCTGTCGGTCAGCAGCGCCTTCATGTCTTCCTTCAGCGCGTCGAAATCCAGCTCCTTGACCGCCTCGCGGTAATTCACCTCGGCCAGCGGATTGGTCTTGCTGTCATGCTGGTGCAGGATGTCGAGGTTCAGGGATTTGGGCCACCACTCCATGTTCGAGGTGCCGGTAGCGGTCAGGCCACCGTGCATGACCGGGCATTTGCCCGACGTGTTCACATCGTTTCCGTCCATTTGTCTCTCTCCATCTTGCTTGGCTTCGGTCAGGGACCGGGCTTCTACCCTCGAAGAGTATGATTCGCCCGCGATCCCCTTGCACTGATGGTGCGCAGCGATCCGGTGATCCGTCCCCTCCAAGGCTATGCCTGGGCTTTTAGCAAATCCCCGCGATTGGTTTAAGTTGCATTTAGTGATTGTTACGATAATTTTATATTATGAGAAACCTGACCCTCAAACAGCTGCGATATTTCGAGGCGCTCGCCCGCCACGGTCACTTCGGCCGCGCCGCCGAAGCCTGTGCCATCTCGCAACCGGCCCTGTCCGTGCAGATCCGCGAGCTCGAGGAAACGCTCGGGACCGTGCTCTTCGAGCGCGGCGCGCGGCAGGTGCGCCTGACCGGGTTCGGGGATCAGATCGCGCGCCATGTGCGCGGTATCCTGCGGTCGGTCGATGAATTGGGCGATCTGGCGCGGGCCTCTCGGGACGGCATGACCGGGCGCCTGCGGATCGGGGTCATCCCGACGATCGCCCCCTATCTTCTGCCCACGATCCTGCGCGATCTGACATTGGCGCATGCCGGTCTCGACGTGCATGTCCGCGAAACCCTCACCCCCCGGCTCATCAGCGAACTCTCCGAGGGCCGGATCGACTGCGCCATCGTCGCCTTGCCCGTGTCCGAGCCTTCCTTCACCGAGGTGGCGCTGTTTACCGAAAACATGATGCTGGTGCGCCCCGGCACGGATGCGGACAAACCCGTGCCGTGCCGGGATGCCTTGCGTGAAATGCGCCTTCTGCTGCTGGAAGAGGGGCATTGCTTCCGTGATCAGGCGCTGTCGTTCTGCAGCCTGCAATCGGCGCTGCCGCGCGACGGGCTGGACGGCAGCTCCCTCTCGACGCTGGTGCAGATGGTCGGCGCGGGTATCGGCGTGACGCTGATCCCGGAAATGGCGGTGCCCGTCGAAACCCGCTCCGCCGACGTGTCGGTGGTGGATCTGGGCGATCCGCGCCCCTCGCGCACCGTCGGCATGATCTGGCGCAAGACAAGCCCACTGGCCGACCAGCTGCGCGATGTCGCCGATATCGTCCGCCAATCCGGCGACAGCATCCGCCATCGCGGCGTCGCGTGCTAAGCGCGCCCCGGCTCAGCCGGGCGGCGGCCCAAGCGTGCCGCGTAAGCGCAGGTCGGTCTGCAACTCGATGCTTTCGGCCAAGGGCGCCCCGCTGCGCAACATCTCGATCAGGACTTGCGCCGCCTGCCGTCCCATCGCGCGATGCGGCACATGCACCGTGGTCAGCGCCGGCTCCACCAGCGTCGCGATCTCGATATCGTCGAACCCGGTGATCGACACGTCGCCCGGCACATGCAGCCCCATTTCCCGGGCCATCTGCAGCGCGCCCACCGCCAGCACGTCATTGCCGCAGACAACCGCCGTCGGGCGCGGCGCGCGCCGCATCAGCTTGGCAAAGGCCTGCCGCCCGTGCTCGATCGAATAGCGCGTCTCGATCAACGGCAGCGCATCGGCATCCAGGCCATTCGCGGCCATCGCCTCGCGCAGTCCCGCCACCCGCTCGCGGGCACGATCGTTGCCATGCTGGCTGGCGCTGATCATCGCAAGATGCTCGTGCCCGTCCTTGATCACCCGCTCGGCCAAGACCCGCATCGCCTTGCGATTGTCGAACCCGATAGAGGGCCGGGGGTTGTCCTTGTCATGCACCCAGGCCGCCAGGACCGGCACGCCCTGCCGCTCGAGAAACGCATAAAGCGCGTCGCTCCGGTCATGTCCGATCAGCAACAGCGCATCCGCGCCCCGCGCCACCAGCGCACGGATCTGTTCATCCTCCACCTCCGGGCTATAGGCCGAGGACGCCACCAGAAGTGTCAGGCCATTGTCCCTCAGCTCCTCCTGGAAGGCTTGCATCGCGCGGGCGAAAATCGCGTTCTCCATCGTCGGGATGATCGCGCCCACCGTCCCGGTGCGCCGTGCCGCAAGGGCGCGCGCGCCGAAATTGGGGGAATAGCCCAGCTCCCGCACCGCCTGCAGGACGCGTTCGCGCGTCGCCTCCACCACCCTGTCAGGCGAATTCAGGCAGCGCGACACCGTCGCGGTCGACACATTCGCCCGCTCGGCCACATCGGCCAGCGTCGGCAGGTCGGGAAGGATATCGCTCTTGTCGTCGCTCATGCTTGTCCGTTGGGTCGGATGCGTCCCATGCGGGGCGCCCGCCGCTCAATAAGGGGAACCGGCACCGATTGATAGCACAATATGTAAGCGCTTGCATGGAAATTTGTAAGCGCTTACATTGACGTCGAATCATCGGTCCCGACCGGTGAGAGGGAGGATATTCATGTTTTTGCTGCTGGCGGCCGTGTTCTTCGGCGTCTTCGCGACCAATGTGGCGATCGGCTCGGCCGGCGGCGACGTGTTCCTGAACGATGTGAGCGAAATGCTGATGCTGTTCGCAGCAGTGGCATCCTTCGTTGTGGCTGTCCTGCGCAGCGAAGCCGCCCGCAACCGAAAACAACACGCACAGGACAACCAAGGGAGGAATGAAAATGACTAAAGAGCAAAAGGAACTTGCCTCGCAAGAGCGGCGCAATTTCATGAAACTCGCCGCAACCGGCAGCTTCACCGCCGCTCTGGTGGCCGGGGCAAGCGGCGTTCTGTGGTCGTCGGCGGCAACCGCCCAGACCGCCAATGAAGAACGCGAGCGTGAAGCGGCAGCCGATCACGTCATGACGCTGGCCACCGAATACGTCATCGGCACCACCCGCAGCTATCCGATGATGCAGCTGGACTTCAAAGAGAACATCCAGAACGCCACCAACGGCAAGGTCTACGTGAAACTGGCCCCCGGCGGCCAGCTCGGCACGGGCTCGGCCCTCGCGCAGAAGGTGCAGGGCGGCACGGTCAATGCCGGTCAGTTCTCGCTGTCCAACTTCGCCCCGTTCGCCCCGGCGGTCGACCTGATCAACATGCCCTATTTCTGCGGCGCCAATCAGCGTTTCGTGAACCTCGTGACCTCCGATATCTGGAAGGCCGAGGTCAACGCGATGGTCGAACAGCGCGGCTTCAAGCCGCTGTTCTATTTCTGCATCGACCCGCGCGTCATGGCCGTGCGCAAGGGCGGCGGCGGGCCGATCATGACACCGGGCGATCTGGCCGGCGTCAAGTTCCGTGTGCCCGGCTCGCAGATGCTCCAGCAGTTCTACCGCATGGCGGGCGCCAACCCCACGCCGGTCGCATGGGGCGAAACCCCCTCGGCGATCAAGCAGGGCGTGGCCGATGCGCTCGATCCTTCGGTGGGCGCGCTCTATGCCTTCGGCTTCAAGGACATCCTCAGCCACGTGACCTTCACGCAGGCCGTGCCCGACAGCCAGTGCTACGCCTGCAACCTCGAATGGTTCAACTCCCTGCCGGGTGACGTGCAGGACGGGCTGGCCTGGGCGTCCGAGATGACCTTCCACCAGAACCTCGCCAAGGTGCCGTCCTCGCGGGCCTTCGCGATGGCCGAAATGGCCAAGTCCGGGGTCGAATTCCACTCGCTCAGCGCAGATCAGCTGACCGAATGGAAGGAAACCGCAGGCTTCCAGCGCTCCGAATGGGATCCCTTCAAGACCGAGCTCGCCGGCTCGATGGAGACCTTCGACAAGCTGGCCGAAGCCGCGGGCACGCAAGGCAAGTACTACGTGCACGACGCCTGATCCCCACCTCTGCCGGGCGCGTCCTGCGCCCGGCGTTGCCATAACCGTCGATCAATGCACCGGGTCCGCATCGCGGCGTCCGGACGGGAAAGGACGAGATGCTTCAGGCACTGGACAAAAACGCGGAACGATGGGCGCTGCTGGTGTTCTACGTGATGCTCGTGGTGACCATGGCGGTCGAGGTGCTGCGCCGTGAGCTTTTCTCCTATTCCTCGATCTGGGGGGAAGAGATCGTGCGCTATTCCTTCATCTATCTCGCCTGGATCGGGGCCGCCGCCGCCGTGAAAGAGCGTGGCCATATCCGCATCGACGTGATCATGCATTACCTGCCGCCGCGCGCCAAGGCGCTGCTCTATATCTTCGGTGACATGGTGATGGCCGCCGTGGCCGTGATCGCGGTCTACTGGTCGTGGGAAACCGTCATGGTCTCGGCCAAGTTCGGATCGGTCAGTCACGGCCTGCGCGTGTCGATGATCTGGTTCCTGCTGGCGGTGCCCATCGGGTTCAGCCTGATGTTGCTGCGCCTCGCCCAATCCTTCCTGCGCGATCTGCGCGCCCTTCGTGACGGCACCCCCGTCTACGAAGGCGACAAGCTGTTCGACTGAGGGGGCGCGCGACATGTGGCAAACACTCAATACATCCGTCGAACTGGGCTGGGATTTCTACGTTCCGGTGATCCTTTTCGTCGTGCTCTGCGCGCTGGCCATCCCCGTCTGGGCGGCCATCGGCGCCTCGGCCATCGTCATGCTCCTGATGTCGGGGGCCTTGCCGCTCTCGCTGGTGGGCGAAAGCCTGTTCGATGGCATCGACGCCTTCGCCCTGACCGCCGTGCCGCTGTTCATCCTCACCGGTGACGTGTTGGTGCGCACCGGCCTGTCTCGCAAGTTCCTCGACGTGGCCGAAGCGCTGACCTGCTTTGCCAAGGGCGGGTTCGGCTCGGCCACGGTGCTGGTTTGCGGGATGTTCTCGGCGATCTCCGGCTCGGACGCGGCAGGCGCTGCCGCCGTCGGCCGCATGACGATCGACCGGCTGGTCGAATCCGGCTATCCGCGCCCCTATGCCTGTGCGCTGGTGGCTGCGGGCGCCTGTACCGGCATCCTGATCCCGCCCTCCATCGCCTATATCATCATCGGCCTCGTGCTGGGCATATCCGCCTCGACGCTGTTCCTCGCCGCCGTGATCCCCGGGATCGCCATCCTCGTGTCGATCCTCATCACCAATATCGTGGTCAACCGGATCTACGATTACGAAGGCGGCGGCGGCATCGGCTTTGGCGAGTGGCTGCGCAACCTCGGCGGTGCGCTGGCGCGGGGCTGGTATGCCTTCATCGTGCCCGCCATCATCTTCGGCGGCATCTTCTCGGGCAAGTTCACCCCGACCGAGGCCGGCGCCACAGCCGTGATCGTCACGATCTTCCTGGGCTTCGTCCTCGGCACGCTCAAGCTGGCGGATTTCCCGGCGATGCTGGTCAGCTCCGCCAAGGTCAACGGGGTGATCCTGCCGATCATCGCCTTTTCCCTGCCGCTCGCGCAGGCGCTGGCGATCCTCGGCGTCCCGCAAGGCTTCGTCCAGGGCGTGACCTCGATCACCGACGAACCGGCGCTGCTGATCCTGCTGATGATCTTCATCCTGATCGCCGCCGGCTGCGTGATGGAGACAACGCCCAACATCGTGATCCTCGCCCCGATCCTCAAGCCTCTGGCCGACAATATCGGGATGAACGAGATCCAGTTCTGCGTGATGATGATCACCGCGCTCGGCGTGGGCTTCATCACCCCGCCGCTCGGTCTCAACCTGTTCGTTGTATCCGGCCTCACCGGCGAATCCATCCTCCGGATCGCCGTGCGGGCCGTGCCGTTCGTGTTCTTCATGCTGATCGTGGTACTGCTGATCGCCTATGTGCCTGCATTGTCCACGTCGCTCCTGCCTGACATCTACAAATAGGACCCAAATCCAATGGCCCGAGAGTACCTCAAGAAAGCAGCCCTGACCGCGCAATCCGGCGCATCCGACGTGCACCAGACGGTGCAGACCATCCTCGATGATATCGAAAAGGGCGGCGATCAGGCGGCGCTCGATTATGCTGCCAAGTTCGACCAGTACGACGGCAACGTGGTCCTCACCCGTGACGAGATCGAGGCCGCCAAGGCGCTCGTGCCCGAAAAGCTGCGCCAGGACATCCAGTTCGCCCATGCCAATGTCCGCGCCTTCGCCGAGGCCCAGAAGGAAACCCTCCGCGACATCGAGATCGAAGTGGTCCCCGGCCTGATCGCAGGCCAGAAAAGCATCCCCGTCCACGGCGCGGGCTGCTATGTGCCCGGCGGGCGCTACAGCCACATCGCCTCGGCGATCATGACGGTGACCACCGCCAAGGTCGCGGGCTGCCAGCATATCGTCGCCTGCTCTCCGCCGCGCCCCGGCGTGGGCATCAACCCCGCGATCATCTACGCCGCCGATCTGTGCGGCGCCGACACGATCCTCGCCATGGGCGGCGTGCAGGGCGTCGCCGCGATGACCTTCGGCCTGTTCGGCCTGCCGCGCGCCAACATCCTCGTCGGCCCCGGCAACCAGTTCGTCGCCGAAGCCAAGCGCATCCTCTTCGGCCGTGTCGGCATCGACATGATCGCCGGTCCCACCGACAGCCTGATCCTCGCCGATGCCACCGCCGACGCCGAAGTGGTCGCCACCGATCTCGTGGGCCAGGCCGAGCATGGCTACAACTCGCCCGTCTGGCTGGTCACCGATGACCGCGCGCTGGCCGAGCAGGTGATGGAGCTTGTCCCCCGCCTGATCGACGACCTGCCCGAGGTGAACCGCGACAACGCCGCCGCCGCATGGCGTGACTACGCCGAGGTGATCCTCTGCGCCGACCGCGAGGAAATGGCCGCCACCTCCGACGATTACGCCCCCGAACACCTCACCGTGCAGGCCGACGACCTGGATTGGTGGCTGTCGCGCCTCAGCTGCTATGGCTCGCTGTTTTTGGGCGAGGAAACCACCGTCGCCTTCGGCGACAAGGCGTCGGGCACCAACCACGTCCTGCCCACCTCGGGTGCGGCGCGCTATACCGGCGGGCTCAGCGTGCACAAGTACATGAAGATCGTCACATGGCAGCGCGCCACCCGCGAAGGCTGCAAGCCCGTGGCCGAAGCCACCGCGCGCATCTCGCGGCTCGAAGGCATGGAAGGCCACGCCCGCACCGCCGATATCCGGCTGCGCAAATACTTCCCCGGCCAGAACTTCGACCTCTCCGCCAATGGCTGACCTGTCTGCGCTGTTCGATCTGACCGGCAAGGTGGCTTGCGTCACCGGTGCCAGTTCCGGGCTTGGCCGTCACGCCGCCAGCCTGCTCGCCCGTGCCGGCGCGCAGGTGGTGGGCGTGGCGCGCCGCGCCGACGCCCTGGCCGAGTGGCAGGCCGAAACCGGCCCGCATGCCGCTTGCGTCGCGCATGACGTGGCCGACCGCGACAGCCTGCCCGATCTCGCCCGTGCCGTGGCGGCACCCTTCGGGGCGCCCGATATCGTGGTCCATGCCGCCGGCATCAACACCCGCCAGCGGGCCGATGATGTCACCCCCGAAGGCTGGGACACTACCATCGCGCTCAACCTGTCGGCACCGTTCTTCCTGTCGCAACACCTGGTGCCTGCGATGAAGGACAAGGGCTGGGGGCGGATCGTCAACTTCGCCTCGCTCCAGACCTTCCGCGCCTTTCCCGGCGGGATCGCCTATGGCGCCAGCAAGGCGGGCGTGGCGCAACTGACCCGCGCCATGGCCGAGGCATGGTCGCCCCACGGCATCACCGCCAACGCCATCGGTCCGGGCTTTTTCCCGACCGAACTCACTGCGCCGGTCTTCGCCGATCCCGAACTGGCCGCGCGCAACGCGGCCACCACCTGCATCGGGCGCAACGGCACCATGTCCGACATGGACGGCCCGCTTCTGTTTCTCTGCGCCCCGGCCTCGGATTACGTGACCGGGCAGGTGCTCATGGTCGATGGGGGGTTCACCGCGAAATGAAGGCCCTGATCTATACCGGACCCGAGGCGATGGCCTACCGCGATGCGCCCGACCCCGTGCCAGCCGACGGCGAGGTGCTGATCCGCGTCGACAGCGTCGGCATCTGCGGCTCGGACATGCATGCCTTTCTCGGCCATGACGAACGGCGCCCCGCGCCGCTCATCCTCGGTCACGAGGCGGCGGGCGTGATCGAAACCGGCCCCCGCGCCGGCACCCGCGTCACCGTCAACCCGCTGGTCACCTGTGGCACCTGTCCGGCCTGCCTTTCGGGTCGGGACAACCTGTGCCCCGACCGTCAGATCATCTCGATGCCGCCGCGCGAAGGCGCCTTCGCCCGGCATCTCACCATGCCCGAAGGCAATCTCGTGGCGCTGCCCGATCATGTCACCGCCGATCAGGCGGCTCTGGCCGAACCCATCGCCTGCGGCTGGCATGCCGTGCGCCTGGGGCTGGCCTCGCTCGATACCGCCCACACACCCCGTGCGCTGGTCATCGGTGGCGGCGCCATCGGTCTGGGCGCAGCCCTCAGCCTTGCGGCCCAGGGGATCGCGGATGTGACCGTGGTGGAACCCAACGTGGTGCGGCGGCGCTACCTGTCGCTCAATTGCGGCCAGCACGCGCTGGACCCTGCGGCACTTGACGGGCAGCTCTTCGATATCGTGATCGACGGCGTCGGCTATGAGGCGACCCGCGCCCAGGCTTCGGCCTCGGCGCGCCCCGGTGGCATCATCCTGCATATCGGGCTGGGGCAGGCGACGGGCGGTCTGGATATCCGGCGCATGACCTTGCAGGAAATCACCTTCATCGGCACCTATACCTACACCGCCGAGGATTTCCGCCAGACGGCCCAAGCCATGTTCGATGGTCGCCTCGGGGCGCTCGACTGGGTCGAAACCCGTGGCCTCTCGGAAGGGCAGGGGGCGTTTTCGGATATCCGCAAGGGCCTGATCGACGCGCCCAAGATCATCCTGCGCCCCGACAGCTAGACGTACAGCGCCGGGCGCCGATACGCCCGGCGCTCACAACACCTGGATCACGTCCTTGTCGATCGCCAGCATATAGCCGCGCCGCGCGATGTTCTTGACCAGCAATTCGCTTACCATCTGGTTGCCAAGCGTGTCGCGCAGCCGCTTGATCCGCGTGGCCCCCGCCGCCTCGTCGCAATCCGCCGCCTGCCGCCCCGAGATCACCGCCTCGATCTCGGCACCGGTCAGCACGTCGTCATCCATCCTTGCCTCGGCCAGCACCGCCAGCGTCTCCATCGCCGCATCGGTCAGCTTGAACCCCATGTCGTTCAGGTAGACGGTGTTTTCCTCCCGGCTGATCAGCAGCGAACTCACCTGGATACCCGAGCGTTCGATCTGCGCCATGCGCCGGTTCATCGCCACCAGCATCACCAGGAACACCAGCGACGCCACCAGCAACGCGGCGGCAAAGACCAGCAGCACGAACATCACCATCCGGTAGGATTTCAGCGTCTCGGAAAAGGCGGTGCCCGACAGCGCCAGGATTTCCAGCAGCTTGATCTCCGCATCCGCGGTCAGCGCGTCGTTCTCCACGAAGATCCGCTCGACCCGCGCGTTGAAGGCATTGGCATCCGGCAGGTTCAGGAACAGGAACAGGGCCGCCAGCGACAGGATCGCCACGATGGCGATGATCCCCAACACCACGACCCGGTTGCCCGACCGTCGTGCCTCGGCGGCGGTGCCGTTGCTGGTCCTCACGCTGCGTCCCCTTTCACTCGTCCCTCACCGACATCACCTTCAACAACGTGATCCCCTGCCGCGCAAGCCGCTCTTGCAGCTGTGCGCGGGCATTGGCCTGCGTGCATGGCCCCTCGATCCGTACCACCTCGTGGAACAGTTGCAGCGGGTTGTCCTTCTTGGCCTTGAACTCGACCAGGCAGGCCGCCTGCGCGCCCGTGGCCAGGCTGGCAAGGATCAGGCCGGTCATGGCGGCCACAAGGCGTGTGCGGGGGCGAAACATGCGTGTCATGCCGCCACGATGCGCCAAGCCCCCCGGCTATTCAATATCCAACGCGCCCGGGCCGTGCCGCGTGGGGCGGTTATCCGATAACAGGCGGCTGTTATTGCCTGTGCGCGCCCGGTCGGCCCAGCTTGGGGTCATGAACGGATCGGCGCTCTTGCCGACCGCAAGACGCCGTCTTCATCCCGAAAGGACCCCACAATGCTGCACCGTCACTTCATCGCCACCATCCTCGCCGCGTCCCTCGCGGTCACCGGCTTCACCGCCGCGCCCGCGCGCGCCGACAATGACGCCGCCAAGATCATCGCCGGTGTCGCGGCGCTCGCCATCATCGGCGCCGCCGTGGCCGATTCCCGCAAGTCCTCCCACGCCCCGGCCTACGGCCATGGCTACGCCAAGCCGCAGCACAAGGGCTACAAACCCCATGTCTCGCAGAACCGCTACAATCATGCCGGCGTCATTCCCCTGCGCAACGCTCACCAGCCGCAGCGCCACGGCTATTCCGGCCACGGCCATGGCAAGCGGCACGGCGCGGGCAACCGCGTGGTGCTGCCGCAGGCCTGCCTGATCCGCGATGGCTATGACCGCGCGGTCTACAGCGCCCGCTGCCTGCGCCGCATGGGCTACTGAGGCAGAGCCGGCCCGAGCAGTCAAAAAACCAAAGCAGTCGGAAGGGAAGGGCCCATGCCCTTCCCTTTTGCAATTCCCCACGTGCGGTGGCATTCAGGGGCATGCACACCGCCCCCGATTTCACCCTCGAAACCGCCGCCCATGCCGCAGGCCACCTGCGTGTCGCCGGCGTGGACGAGGTGGGCCGCGGCCCCCTGGCCGGGCCGGTCACGGCGGCGGCGGTGGTGCTGGACATCTCCTGCATCCCCGAGGGGCTGAACGACTCGAAACGCCTGACCGCCAAGCGCCGCGCGGCGCTGCATGACGCGATCCTCGGCGCCGCCGAGGTCTCGATCGCCCATGCCTCGGTCGAGGAGATCGACAGCCTCAACATCCTGCGCGCCTCGCACCTGGCGATGGAACGGGCGATCTCGGGGCTGGCCACACCGCCCGACATGGCGCTGATCGACGGCAACCTGATCCCCCGTGGGCTGCAGGTCCCGGCGCAGGCGGTGGTCAAGGGAGATGCCAAATCCCTGTCCATCGCGGCGGCCTCGATCATGGCCAAAATCACCCGCGACCGGATCATGTGGGATTTGGCGCAACAGTTCCCCGGCTACGGCTGGGAGACGAACGCCGGATACCCGTCGAAAAGCCACATCGCGGCGCTTCAAAATATTGGGCTGACCCCTCACCATAGACGTTCCTTCAAACCCGTCCACAATATCTTGTATCAAGGCAAAACTGTAAGTAACTGATTCAAAAAAGAATTTGACGGCGAATCGGCTTTGACTCATCTTGGTCCCAACGAACCAGAGCGCATAAGCGCCGGGGACCAGAGGCAGACAATGAAAACGATGACCAAGTCGAAAGGCGCAACCGCGCTTCCGCTCAACACGATTCTCGATGGCGATTGCATCGAGGTGATGAACAGCCTGCCCGCAGGCTCGATCGACCTCATCTTCGCCGATCCCCCTTATAACCTGCAGCTGCGGGGCGATCTTCACCGCCCCGACAACAGCACCGTGGACGCGGTCGATGACGCCTGGGACCAGTTCGCCAGCTTCGAGGTCTATGACCGCTTCACCAGCGCCTGGCTCAAGGCCGCGCGCCGCCTGCTCAAGCCCGATGGCGCGATCTGGGTGATCGGGTCCTATCACAACATCTTCCGGGTGGGGGCCGCGCTGCAGAACGAAGGCTTCTGGATCCTCAACGACGTGGTCTGGCGCAAATCCAACCCGATGCCCAATTTCCGGGGCAAGCGGCTGACCAACGCGCATGAGACGATGATCTGGGCCAGCAAGCAGGAAGGCGCGAAATACACCTTCAATTACGAGGCGCTCAAATCGCTGAACGAAGGTGTGCAGATGCGCTCGGACTGGGTGCTGCCGATCTGCACGGGCCATGAGCGCCTGAAGGATGAAAACGGCGACAAGGCCCACCCCACCCAGAAACCCGAAAGCCTGCTGCACCGCGTGCTGGTCGGCTCGACCAATCCGGGCGACGTGGTGCTCGATCCGTTCTTCGGCACCGGCACCACCGGCGCTGTCGCCAAGATGCTGGGCCGCGACTTCATCGGTATCGAACGCGAGGCCGCCTATCGCAAGGTCGCCGAGAAACGCCTTGCCGGCATCCGCAAGTTCGACCGGGCCGCGCTCGAGGTGTCGACCTCCAAACGCGCCGAGCCGCGTGTCCCCTTCGGCCAGCTGGTCGAACGTGGCATGCTGCGCCCCGGCGAGGAATTGCTGAGCATGAACGGCCGCCACAAGGCCAAGGTGCGCGCCGATGGCACGCTGATCGGCGACGATGTCAAAGGCTCGATCCACCAGGTCGGCGCCGCCCTCGAAGGCGCGCCAAGCTGCAATGGCTGGACCTACTGGTGCTTCAAGCGCGACGGCAAGACCGTGCCGATCGACATCCTGCGCCAGCAGATCCGCGCCGAAATGGCCGACCGCCCCAACTGATCTTTCCAACACCGCCGGTGCCTGTGGCCTGACATCACGGGCATCTACCTCGTGCCCCGCCCTTGTGGCGGGGCTTTTTTCGTGCTGCGGGCACCCGGTATCTGCCGCCGTTGCGCCAGCGTCGGGCCGGGGCGAGGGGCCAGCCCCTCGCGCTCCCCGGGATATTTGAGGCCAGAAGAAGACAGGCCGCGATCCGGGACTTCGCGCCATCCTGCCCTAGGTTCATGGCAAGACAGCACGCATGGGGGCATCGCATGGCACATATTCTGGTGGTGGGCGCCAGCCGGGGCATCGGGCGCGAGGTGGTCCTGCAGGGGCTTGCCCGTGGCCACCGCATCCGCGCCATGGCGCGCAGCGCCGAGACCATCGCGATCGATGACCCGATGCTCGAGACATGGCCGGGCGATGCCACGCAGGCGCGCGATCTTGCGCCTGCGCTCGACGGGGTCGATGCGGTGGTTCTGGCGCTTGGCGTGCCAAGGGATATCCGCTTCGTGCTCAGGCCCGTGACGCTGTTTTCCAGCGCGACCCAAGCGCTCTTGCCGTTGATGCAGGCGCAGGGCCCACGCCGGCTGGTGGCGGTGACGGGGTTCGGCGCGGGGCGCAGCCGGGCGGCGTTGAGCAGGCTGGAAAAGCTGCCGTTCAAGGCGATCATGGGCCGGGCCTATGACGACAAGTCCCGGCAGGAGGCGATGATCGAAGCCAGCGATCTGGACTGGACCATCGTGCGGCCGGGGATCCTGACCTCGAACCGCGGCACCGGGCGCTACCGGGTGTTGCGGGAGCCGGCCGAGTGGCGCAACGGCGTGATCCCGCGCGCCGATGTGGCGGATTTCATCCTGACCGCGATCGAGCAGGGCAGCGATCTGCGCGCCGCCCCGGTGCTGGTGCGCTGATCAGCGCGGCGCGGGATTGCGCGCCTTGTTATAGGCGGTCCAGTCGGTGATGTCGGGATAATAGGTCTTGCGCCAGTGGCGCACGCGCGGGTTCATCACCCGCCGCCAGACCCCAGGGATCATCGCCGCCATGGTCATGATCGGATAGCCATAGGGCAGTTGCGGCGCCTCGTCCTCGGCATAGGTCTGGAGCAGCGGAAAGCGGCGGTCGGGCTTGTAATGATGGTCCGAATGGCGCTGCAGGTTGATCAGCAGCCAGTTGGACGCCTTGTGCGACGCGTTCCAGCTGTGATGCGGTTTCACATGCTCGTACTTGCCGTTCCCCAGATGCCGCCGCGTCAGCCCGTAATGCTCGATGTAGTTGACCAGCTCCAGCTGCCAGATCGCGATGAAGGCCTGCCAGGCGAACAGGCCCAGCCCGACACATCCGCCAAGCAGCGCGGCCAGCGCCAGCATGGCGCCCTGCAGCGCCCAGTACCGCCAGAACGGGTTGCGCCGGTCATGCCAGGGCAGACCCTTGCGCGCCAGGAACGCCTTTTCGGCGCGGAAGGCCGACCCGAGCGATTGCCGCAGCACCCTGGGGAAGAAGCGGTAGAAGCCTTCGTTGTAGCGCGCGGTCACCGGATCGATTGGCGTGCCGACGTAAAGGTGATGCACCCGCAGATGCTCGGACCGGAAATGCGAATAGAGCACCATGGACAACAGCAGATCGCCCAGCCACCGCTCGCGGCGGTCCTTCTGGTGCATCAGCTCGTGGGAATAATTGATGCCCACCGTGCCCGTGATCACGCCCATGCCGAAAAACAGCAGCACCGTTTCGATGGCCGACAGATGCGCATCGCCCGGCCCGGTGACATACCAGATCATCCAGAACAACAGCCCGAATTGCAGCGGCGCCCAGATCAGCGTGATCGCCCGGTACCAGGTCAGCTTGCCGTCTTCGGTGTCGGGATCGGCATTCTCGAGGTTGAGCCCGAGGATCGCATCGAGGATCGAAAAGAAATACCAGGTGACAAGCGGCAGCAACAGCACGGTCCAGCCCCCCTGCAGCGCGCCCAGGACAGCCAGCGGCAAAAGCATGAGCGACATCCAGAACGGCACGGCGTTCCGGAACCGCGCCACCGTCTGGGGGGGAAGGGTGCTCAACGTGGTCATGCATGGGCTCCCGTCATGTCATGAAATACTCGAAACCAATGGGTTTAACTTAGGTTTCCAGACAGGAGCGGGCAAGGTCAAATACCTTGCGCATCACCGTGGGCAGGTCCGAGGGGCGAAACGTCGCGGCCGGCTGGAAGCCACCCTTCAGCGGGAGGGCATCCTGCGGGACATGCGCCACCCGGATCGCCAGCCGCAGGTGGAAATGCGTGAAGGTATGGCGGGCCTCTGCGCCCGGGTCCTGCCACACCGCGTCGATCGGCGGGGCAGGGATGGGCGCGCCCTCGGTCCAGTCGCTGCCGGGCCAGCCCAGCATCCCGCCCAGAAGCCCCTTGTCGGGCCGGGTTTCCAGCAGCCATGCGCCATCGGCGCGCCGCGCCACATAGGCGATGCCGTGCCGCACGGGCTTGGGCTTTTTCGGGGTCTTGCGCGGCAGCTCGGCCTGCACCCCCGCCTTGCGCGCGGCACAGGCGCCCCACCAGGGGCAGATCCCGCAGGCCGGCGCGCGCGGCGTGCAGATCGTGGCGCCCAGATCCATCACCGCCTGCGCATGACAGCCCGGGCGTTGCGCGGGTGTCAGGGCGGCGGCGGCGCGCACCAGTTCGGGCTTGGCGGCGGGCAGCGGCGTGCGGATGTCATGCAGCCGCGCCATCACCCGCTCCACATTGCCGTCCACCACCACCTCGGGCGCGTCAAAGGCGATGGCGGCGATCGCGGCCCCTGTATACGGCCCGATCCCCGGCAGGGCCATCAACCCCTCGCGCGTCTGCGGAAAACGCCCGCCATGATCCTGCGCCACCACGCGCGCGCATTTCAACAGGTTGCGCGCCCGTGCGTAATATCCAAGCCCCGCCCATTCGCCCATCACCTGCGCATCGGGGGCCGCCGCCAGCGCCTCGACATCGGGCCACAGCGTCGTGAACCGCTCGAAATAGGCGCGCACGGCGGCCACCGTTGTCTGTTGCAACATCACCTCGGACAGCCACACGCGATAGGGGTCGGGCCGCTGGCCGGCCAGCCGCGCCGCCGGCGGCACGCGCCACGGCAGATCGCGGGCATGTGTGTCGTACCAGGCCATCAGATCGGCGGGATCCGGCCGTTCACCCATCGCTGTCACGCATTCTTTATCCCCTCGCAGGCTTTCCGGCTGGCATGGGCCGTCACATGCCCTAAGATAGCCTGCAAGTCGAGGATGCCACCCATGACCAGCCGCGAAAACACCACACGGGGGTTCAAGCGCACCGCACAGCTTGTGCAGGGGCGCATCCGGCATGCCACCGAAAGCCGTGGCTTCGCCCAGACCCGGCTGCTCACCCACTGGCCCGAGATCGTCGGCGACGACATCGCCGCCATCGCCCGGCCTGTCAATATCTCCTATTCCCGTCAAGGGCTTGGGGCGACCCTGACGGTGCTGACCACCGGCGCGCAGGCCCCCATGCTCGAGATGCAGAAGGAAACCCTGCGCGACAAGGTCAACGCGGTCTACGGCTATAACGCCATTGCCCGCATCCGGGTGACCCAGACCGCGCCCACCGGCTTTGCTGAAGGGCAGGCCAGCTTCCAGCACCGCCCCGCCGCCCCGGCAAAACCCGCCCCCGATCCGCAGACGCGGGCGCGGGCCGCCGATCTGGCCGCCCCGATCGGCGATGCCGGTCTCAGATCGGCGCTTGAAGCCTTGGGGCAGAACGTTTTATCCAGATCCAAACGCTGACCATACCGAAAGGGATCACGCATGACCCGACTGACCGCACTCGCGGCCCTCTGTCTCGCTCTTGTCGCCGGCGCCGGCTGGTGGCTCACCTCCGGCAGCGGCAGCACACCGCCCGATCTCACCTTCGCGGCCAACGCGCAGGAAGCCGAACAGATCGACACCTCCACGATCACCGAAATGTCCATCGGCAATCCCGATGCGGCGGTCACCGTGATCGAATACGCCTCGTTCACCTGCCCGCATTGCGCCGATTTCCATGCCAGCCAGTTCAAGCAGCTCAAGGTCGACTATATCGACACCGGCAAGATCAATTTCATCTACCGCGATGTCTATTTCGATCGCTTCGGCCTCTGGGCGTCGATGCTGGCGCGCTGCGGCGGGCAGGATCGGTTCTTCGGCCTGACGGCGATGCTCTACGACAAGCAGAAGGACTGGATCGGCAAGGGCGATCCCGTCGGCATCGCCAATGAACTGCGTCGCATCGGCAAGGTCGCCGGCCTCGAGGAAGACCAGATCGAGGCCTGCCTGGCTGACCAGGACAAGGCCAAGACGCTGGTCGCCTGGTACCAGGAAAACGCCGAGGCGGATGACGTCAGCTCGACCCCCACGCTTGTCATCAACGGCCAGAAATATTCCAACATGGCCTATTCCGAGCTCAAGGCGATCATCGACGAGAAGCTGGACAACTGATGTCTGCGCCGCTGGCCGGCCTCAAGGTCGTTGAACTTGCCCGTATCCTGGCCGGTCCCTGGGCCGGCCAGACCCTTGCCGATCTCGGCGCCGAGGTGATCAAGATCGAAAGCCCGGCAGGCGACGACACCCGCCAATGGGGCCCGCCCTTCATCGACCGCGAAGGCGACCGGTCTGCTGCCTATTTCCATTCCACCAATCGCGGCAAGGCCAGCGTCGCGGTGGATTTCCGCACCCCCGAAGGGCAGGCGCAGCTGCGCGATCTCATCCGCGACGCGGATATCGTGATCGAGAATTTCAAGGTCGGCGGCCTTGCGAAATACGGGCTGGATTACGACAGCCTCTCCGCGATCAATCCCGGCCTGATCTATTGTTCGATCACCGGCTTCGGCCAGGACGGGCCATATGCGCACCGCGCCGGGTACGATTATATCATCCAGGGCATGTCGGGCCTGATGTCGATCACCGGCCACCCCGATGGCCAGCCCACCAAGGTGGGCGTCGCCGTCACCGATGTCTTCACCGGCGTCTATGCCACCACCGCGATCCTTGCTGCGCTTCACCAGCGGGGCGTCACCGGCAAGGGGCAGCATATCGACATGGCGCTCCTGGACGTGGCGGTCTCGGTCACCGCCAATCAGGCGATGAACTACCTGTCCACCGGCACGGCGCCGGGCCGTCTTGGCAATTTCCATCCCAATCTGTCTCCCTATCAGGTCTTCGATTGTGCCGATGGGTTCATCATCATCGCCGTGGGCAACGACGCGCAATTCACCCGGCTTTGTGCGCTCCTGGGCTGTCCCGACCTGGCGCTCGATCCGGACTATGCGACCAATCCCGCCCGTGTATCCAACCGCAAAAAGCTTGATGATTTGCTAACGGACCGCACACGCGGCTTTTCCAAGGCCGATCTTCTGGCCGCCTGCGAGGCCCAGGGCGTGCCCGCAGGCCCGATCAACGATCTGGCCGAGGTGTTCGAGGATCCCCAGGTCAAGGCGCGCGGCATGCGCATCGATCCCGGTGGCGTGCCGGGCGTGCGCTCGCCCTTCCGCTTCTCCGGTGCCGACCTGGCGCTCGACCGTCCCTCGCCCCGGCTTGACCAGGACGGCTGACGCCGCAACCCCTCGCCTTGACCGAGATCAAGAGGCCGACCACCGATTCGGGTTACCCTGCGTCATCGCGCCTGTTTCGGATGACGGATCATGTCATCTGTCGTGTCATCCCGTATCCGGCTCCGGCGCCCGGCCCGAGATGGGGGGTACGATGCTGCAAACCGACGACGATGACCGCGTTGCCTTTCAACCGACATACCGGCGCCCGGCGCGTCCGCCCGGGGCGCTGTCCGAAACGGCCCTGGCCGAACGATGTACCGGCTGCGGTGATTGCGTCTCGGTCTGCCCCGCCTCTGTCCTGTCGCTCGATGCCGATGGGTGTCCCGTTGTCGGTGCGCGGGACCGCTGCGGATATTGCGGCCTCTGCGCTGATGTCTGCATGCAGGGCGCCATCGAATTGACCGTTCGCACCCGGACCGGGCTGGCGCTCGTCATGGCGGTGGAGCGCGGCCTGTCACGGCACCGCGACTAAAGCGTGTCGCGCCGATTTGTGTACGGGATGGACACAAATTCTGTCGACGCGGTCGAAATCCGTCCCGAATGCGTGTAGGTTTCGTACGAACCCTACACATTCAGCCCCGGCGCAGTCCGACCCGCGCCAAGGCGTCCTCCAGCGGCGTCCAATCCTCCACCTCCAGCCGCACGGGAAGGGTCAGGACCTTCTTGCGAAACTCCGCCGGAAGCCGCACCGCATCCTTCTCCGTGGTGACCAGCTGGGCATGGATCAACTTGGCCTCCGCCTCCAGCCGCGTCATCAGTGCCTGGGTCAGCGGTTGGTGATCCTCCAGCGCCTCGGCGCGGGCCACCTCACCGCCAAGCCCTTGTAAAGTCGCAAAGAACTTGGCCGGATTGCCGATCCCCGCAAACGCCAGAAAGCGTGTGCCGGACCAATCCATCCCGGTCTGAAGCGGGGCAAGCCGCCCTGTGACATGGGGTATTGTGATCGCCTTTGCCCACCGGTTCCGGAAACTCTCCTGCGCCGGCTTGGGCCCGATCGACAAGACCATGTCCGCCCGTGCCAACCCCTTGTCCACAGGTTCGCGCAGCGGCCCCGCCGGAATGCAGCGGCCATTGCCGAACCCCTGCACGGCATCCACAACGATGATGGAAATATCCTTTCTGATCAATGGGTTCTGGTGTCCGTCATCCATGACGATCACATCCGCCCCGGCCCGCTCCGCCGCCTTCGCCGCCTCTCCCCGATCCTTGCCGACCCATATTCTCGTGAAGGCGGAAATCAACAGCGGCTCATCCCCAACCTCTTGGGATGTATGGGTTTTTTCGTCCACCTCCACGGGCCCTTCCAGCGTTCCCCCATGCCCGCGCGAGACGACATGCACGGTTTTGCCCATCGCCTGCAAATGCTGCACAAGGGCGATCACCGTCGGGGTCTTGCCGGTGCCTCCGGCATTGATGTTGCCCACGCAAATAACTGGAATTGCTGGTAAATATTCCGGTTTCCTGGCCACCCTGCGGGCGGTCGCTGCGGCATAGATCGCCCCCAGCGGCGCCAGGATCCGCGCCTTGAGTGCCGGCCTGTCGGGGTCCGTGAACCAGAAATCCGGTGCGCGCATCACCTTGCCCCCATCACATCAAGCGTATCCTGTACAAGATCCATGATTTTGTCAGTGACTTCAGCACCTTGCGAGGCAACGTCCCATGCCGCATGCGCCATCGCCGCCGATTGGTCCGGTGCGATCAACCTCTGTACCGCTGCCGCCAACGTCTCGGAATCCTTGACTATTCTGGCGCCACCGGCCTCAGCGAACCGCGAGTAGCTGGACAGGTACCGCCGCACGTTCGGCCCATAGAGGATCGCCGACCCATGCGCCGCCGGCTCGTTCGGATCGCGCCCCCACTGCCCGCTTTCCAGCGAACTGCCCATGAATGTGATCGGCGCAAGCCGGTACCACAGCCCCAGCTCTCCAAACGTATCCGCCAATAAAACCTGGGTTGTTTCCTCGGGCATGGCCCCTTCCGACCAGACCGCGACCCGCCAGCCCCGCGCTCGCAGCCGGGCGTTGAAGCGAAGCCCGTCCGCCGGATCATCGGGCACGATGACCAGCAAGGTCCGGTGCGCAAGTCGGCTGACCACCCTGTGGGCTTCCATCATGATATCCAACTCGCCGGGTTGTATCATCGCCGCCAGCCACACCGGCCGCCCCCTCAGCAACGAGGCCAGGTCCTCGCGGTCGGACTCGTTGTAATTCAGGGCGATCGCCCCTTCCTGGAAAGGCCCGGTCACGGAAATCTCCGTGTCTTTCAAGCCGATACGGTTCAGGAACCGGACCGTGGTGGCCGAACGCGCCATGATCAGCGCAAACCGGTCCAGCAGCGCGCGCGGCAGGTCGGGGAACCACCGCCATGCCGATTGATCCAAAAGCGCCTCGGTCGCATCGACAAGATAGAGCGGCACGTCACGCTCGTCTGCGGCTGTGATGAACGCGGGCTGCAGATTGCCCCCGGCCCACAGGCATATATCGGGCTTCCAATGCTCGAGAAACGCGATGGCGTTTGCAGTTGTATCTTCGGGAAGCCTTTGACGCAGAACGTTTTTTGATCGTGTCTGTTCGACCTGCTCGCCCGGAGTTGTCAGCAACATGGACAAGCCCGGACGCTGCGCCGCCAACCGCTCGGCCAACTGGTTGAGCGCATCGACATGTTGCGGATCGACCGCGTAGGCCCAGATCAGCTCCCCCCCGGGACGAGCAATATCGGGTTTGGCGGCATCCTGCGCAGACCCACGCGCATAGGCAAGATACGCCGCAAGACTGATGGACCGCCGCATGCGTGATTACCCACGCCTATCGGTTGACGCCATGGCGCTTGTCCATGACAGCAGAGCCACGCCGAAGACCGATTTCAGGCGATGAGCCATGGGGACTGTCCTTGCCGATTTTTCGTTTCGCGCCAGCGTATTCTAATGCCGCGCCGCGTCAAGCGCATGGCCGCTGGCGCCTTGTGCGCTTGACGCAGGCGGCAAAACCGGTCACCAGACAGTCTGTTGATCCGGACCATGCCCATGACGAAACCGTTTCTTATCCTGCAGTTGCGCCCCGAGGCTGAGGCCGCCGACGATGAGTTTGCGGCGATCCTGCGCAAGGGCGGTTTGGACCCGTCCGACACCCATCGCATCCGCCTCGACCAGCAGCGGTTGCCGGATGATCTGGATCTGGAGGGTCATGCCGGTGTGATCGTGGGCGGCGGGCCGGGCTGCGTAAGCGATACGCCCGAGGAAAAATCCGCCATCGAAGCGCGGATCGAAGCCGATGTGTTGTCCCTGATGCCACAGATCACCGAGCGGGATTTTCCTTTTCTGGGCTGCTGTTACGGGATCGGGATCCTTGGAAAGCACCTTGAGGCCGTGGTCGGCAAGGGCCGCTATGGAGAGCCTGTGGGCACATCGGATTGCAGCCTTACGGAAGAGGGGCGCACCGATCCCTTGCTGGTGGATATGCCGGACCGGTTCCAGGCCTTCGTCGGCCACAAGGAGGCGCTTGAAGACCTGCCCGAAGGCTGCGTGCATCTGGTCCGCTCGCCGGCCTGTCCGTTCCAGATGGTGCGCCACGGGCGCCATGTCTACGCCACGCAGTTTCATCCCGAGGCGGACGCGCAAGGCTTTGAAACAAGGATAAAAATCTATCGCCACAGGGGCTATTTCCCGCCCGAGACCGCCGAGGACCTGATCGCCATGTGCCGCGCCGCAGACGTGCATGCGCCCGAGCGGATCCTCAGGAATTTCGTGACACGCTACCGCGCTGATGCGTGAAAGCGGTTGGCGTCGTAGGGGGTCAGGTCGATGTTGGGGCGCTGCCCGTCGATCAGCCCCGCGATGATCCGGCCGGTCTTGGGCCCGGCGGTCAGGCCGACATGCTGGTGACCGAAGGCGGCAAAGACCCCCGTTCCGCCCAATTCGCCCACCAAGGGCAGGCTGTCCGGGGTTGACGGGCGAAAGCCCATCCATTCCTCGACATGATCGGCGGAAAGGCCCGGAAACACCTTTTTTACATGGCTCCGGATCAGTTTGAGAGGCGCCGCCGACGGGCCCTTTTCGATCCCCCCAAGCTCGACCGTGCCGGCGCAGCGCAGGCCGGTGGCCATGGGGTTCACGGCGAACTTGCCCGCCGAGATCATCAGCGGGTGCCGGGGCATCTGCGAGGGGTTGACGAAATGCAGGTGATAGCCGCGCTCGGCCTCGAGATGGAGCTTGATCCCCAGCTTGCGCATCAGCGGTTTCGACCAGATGCCGGCGGCCAGGACCGCGTGGTCGCAAGCCATCGGCCCCTGATCGGTCTCGACCCCGGTGATGCGCCCGTCGGTCAGGGTTATGTCCTTGATCTGGCGCTGTAAATAATGCCCGCCTTCATCGCGCAGAACCTCGGCCAGATCGGCCATGTAGGCGCCGGGATCGGCGATATGACCATGCCCCTTGAGCACCGCCAGACAGCCGACGGAGGGGCCGAGCATCGGCTCGGCCTCTTGCACCTGGGGGCCTTCATGGAGCGTGGGAATCATGCCCACTTCGCGCTTGATGCCCCAGGCGAAGGCATCTGCGTCAAACGCCTTGCGCGAGGGGTAGGCATAGCCGAAATCACTGGAAATCACCCATTTCGCAGCGCGTGTGCCGCGTGTAAGGGCGATATGCTGGTCGACGCTGTCGGTGACCATGGGGATCAGCGCGTCGATCATGCGGCGGCAATCGCGGGGGTTGGCATTGCCCACGAAGCGCGCGAGCCAAGGCGCCAGCCGGGGCAGATAACCCCATTGCATGAACAGGGGCGAGTTGGGATTTACAAGGTATTTCAAGCCTGTAACCAGCAGGTCCGGGGTGTTCACCGGCACCATGGCCCATTGCGCCAGCAAGCCCGCATTGCCATAGGAGGCCCCCGCGCCCGGCCCGTCGCGATCGACCAGGGTGACGTCATGGCCGGCGCGGCGGAGCCAGATCGCGGAGCTGAGGCCGCAGATGCCGGCGCCGATCACGATGATCTTTCTGGGTGTGGTCATGGTGGGGTCCGAATGTTCTTGCTGCAGGCACCTAATCCGAGGTTTCGGACGGGGGCAAGCGGGTGTTTTCAGCCGCAGCACGCGAATCACCGCCAAAGCCCTTGGTTAACAGGCGAAAACGGCATCGGCATCGCGTCGGTATCACGTCGGTATCGCGTCGGTATCGGGACCGGCAGAGGCGAGGGTTAACGCAGCGCGCGCTCAGGCCCGGGAAACCAGGGCGTCGGGCTGCGCGAAATAGGACTGACAGCGGGTGACGAATTCGCTGACGGCCCGGCGCGGCGCCTGCGCGTTGTAGCCGACCGACAGGGTCAGGCTGGGGAGGGGATCGAGGATCGGACGGGCGACCACGCGGTCGCCGGCATAGCTGATATCGGTCAGCGGCAGCATGTTGAGGATCGCGCAGCCCGCGCCACAGCCAACGAGGCTGCGGACCATTTCGGTGGAATTGGCATGGGCGACGATGCGCGGCTTGTGCCCGGCCATGTCGAACAGGCGGCTGTAATAGTCGGCGACAACGGGCCGGTCGAGGGTGATGACCGGTTCCTTCAGCAGGTCGGCAAGATGGATCGCGGGCCGCGCGGCAAGGGGGTGCCCCGCCGCCAGAAGGCAATAGGCGGGCGCCTCGATCAGAGGGGCATGGTGAATCCACGGCGCGGCCGCGTCGGAGACAAAGAGGATCGCATCATACTCGCCCCTGTGCAGGCCAAGCTGCACCGCGTCGTTATCGCCTTCATGCAGGTGCAGGGTCAGGTCGTGGCTGGGCTGCATCAGGCTGGATAGCACCCGTGGCAGGAAGGCCGGCGCGACGGGCGAATAATACCCGATCCGCAAGTCCCCGGTGAAGGACCGTTTCAATTCCGCACCATCCTTGAGGACGGTGTCGTATTCCTCGAGCAGCGCGGCGAATTTGCGCAGCATCACCTGCCCGTCGGTGGTGGGCGTGATCCCGCGTGATCGCTGCCGGGTCACCAGCTTGAGCTGGAAATGCGACTCGATCTGGTCGATGGCGGCCGAGATGGCCGAGGCGGCGATCCGAAGCTCGGTTGCGGCGCGCGAAATGTTGCCGTACCGCAGAGCGACGGTGAAATAACGCATGGATTTCAGGCTGATGGTCATGGCGGCCCTTTGATGTGGGCATATTCTCGGAATTTATGGGGAAATTGCCAAGTATTTTCTGTTTTTCATATCAATGACGCCGGGCGATACTTGGCCACACCCCATCGCGCCACATGCCCAGGAGGCCAGGATGCCGGACGACCCCGTGAAAGGCTGGAACCATCATCCCGCAGTGCCATTGACCGTATCGCCGTTTTTCACTTGGCCGCTGCGCCCGCTCGAGATGCTGCGGTGGGTGTGGCATTCGTGGTTCCTGATCTCGGAAAAGCTGATCCTTGTGGGGATTGCCTTGGTGTCGTTCCACTGGTTTCAGCCGCCCCTCGAGGAGGTCCGGACGCTGGCGGCGGGGTGGATCGCCGAGCTGTATATCCGCAACCTGTGCCTGATGACGTTGGTGGCGGGCGGGCTGCACCTTTATTTCTATACGTTCACCGCGCAGGGGCAGACGCTCAAATACGATCCACGCCCGTTGATGGTGAACGGCAGGCAATTCACGCTTGGCGGCCAGATCCGTGACAACATGTTCTGGACCCTGGGCAGCGGCGTCTTTTTCTGGACCGCCTACGAGGTGCTGATGTTCTGGGCGATGGCCAACGGGTATGCGCCGGTCCTGACATGGGCGGCGCATCCGGTGTGGTTCGTGGCGCTGTTCTTTCTGATCCCGGTCTGGGAGAGTTTCTATTTCTACTGGATTCATCGCCTGTTGCATGTGCCGGTGCTGTATCGGCACGTGCATGCGCTGCACCATCGCAATATCAATGTCGGTCCGTGGTCGGGATTGTCGATGCACCCGGTGGAGCACGCGATCTTCCTTGGATCGGTCTTGATTCACTGGGTTGTTGCCGCGCATCCGGTGCATATTCTTTATCATATGCAATATCTTACGCTGACGGCGGCCACCACCCATTGCGGGTTCGAAGGGGTGGCGATCAAGGATGAGAACCGCCTGAAGCTGGGCACGTTCCACCACCAGATGCATCACCGGTATTTCGAATGCAATTACGGCTCGCTCGAGGTGCCGTGGGACAAGCTGTTCGGATCGTTCCACGATGGCACCGCGCGGGCGGATGCGCGCATGAAGGAGCGTCGGAAACGGATCATGGGCGGCTGAGGGGCCGCAGGGGACGGCGGCAAAGGAAAAGGCCCCGCCGAAAGCGGGGCCTTGCCGCGTTCAAACCCGGTGAAAGGGTTCAGCCCTGACGGGCCTTGAAACGGCGCTGTGTCTTGTTGATGACGTAGACGCGGCCTTTGCGGCGCACGACACGGCAATCACGGTGCCGGTTCTTGAGCGAACGAAGCGAGTTGCGAACCTTCATGGTCGTCTCCTGTCTGTCGCGGCGCGGGCCAGCGCCTGGGGTTGCGGGTGCCTTGCGCCGTAGCGCGGGGCGAGGAATTCATGGTGGGCGATACAAGGTTCGAACTTGTGACCCCTTCGATGTCAACGAAGTGCTCTACCACTGAGCTAATCGCCCATGAATACCGAAACGGACCCTGCCCCAAACAATAGGGGCGCGGAAAGCCGCGCCGGTGAGAGCGGTCTATAAAAGGAGTCGGAATGGGGATCAAGGGCTTTTAGAACGCTAATTTCGCTCTATGATGCCCGCGACAGGAGAGACGATGCCGAAAGCCGCCTATTATCTCACACATCCGCAGCGGCGCACCACCTCGGTGGTGTTCGCATCGCCTCATTCGGGGCGGGATTATCCGTGGTCCTTCCTGCGGCGCACCGCGCTGAACGAGCATTCGGTGCGCAGTTCGGAAGATGCCTTTGTCGATCAGCTGTTCGACAGCGCGCCGCGTCACGGGGCGCCGTTGATCCGTGCGGGCGCGCCGCGCGCCTTTGTCGATCTCAACCGCAGCGCGGACGAGCTTGACCCCGCACTGATCGAAGGGGTGCGGCGGTCGGGGCATAATCCGCGCATCGCCTCGGGGCTTGGGGTGATTCCGCGCGTGGTGGCCAATGGGCAGGCGATCTATAACGGCAAGATCCCGATGGCCGAGGCGCAGCGGCGGATCGAGACCTATTGGCGGCCCTATCACGAGGCGCTGGAAACGCAGCTGGCACAGGCGCATGTGATGTTCGGGCAGGCGATCCTGATCGATTGTCATTCGATGCCCCATGAGGCGATGGATGCGGTGGCGCGCACCGGCGTGCGCCGTCCCGAGGTTGTTCTGGGGGATCGGTTCGGCGCGGCATCGGCGCCCGAGATCGTGGACCGCATCGAAGAGGCGTTCACGGCAGCGGGGCTTGTGGTGACGCGAAACACGCCCTTTGCGGGGGCCTATGTCACGCAGCATTACGGGCGGCCGTCACGGGGGCGTCACGCGGTGCAGATCGAGATCGACCGCGCGCTTTACATGAACGAGCAGCTTATTCGCCCCAATGGCCATTTCGAGGCGTTCCGGCAGCTTCTGGACGGGGTGATCGAGGAGATCGCCGCGATCGGGCGCGCCGCCGGGCAGCCGCTTGCAGCCGAGTGACCGGCGCCTGATTTACCGCAGGGACCGACCTTTGAGGATCGCGCCCGGGCCGAAGCGGGCACGGATGCGATCGGTGGCGCGTTCTGCCCCGCTGCGGCGGGCGGCCTGTGGGTCGAGCAGATCGCCCGAGAGATCGGCGGCGTCCTCGGGCACGAGTTCGGACAGGCCCACGCCGATCAGCCGGTAGGGCGCCTGACCTTCGACCTGATCCAGAAGGGCGCGCGCGGTGCGATAGATCGTGTCGGCCAGCTGGGTGGCGTCGCGCAGGGCGAGGCGCCGGGTCAGCCCGGCATGGTCGGCCCGCTTGAGCTTGAGCGTGACGACACGGCCCGCGAGCCGCTTGGCCTTGGCGCGATCCGAGACCTTTTCGGCCAGCCGCCACAGATGGCCATCGAGGATGTCGGTGGCGCCGGTGTCTTCGGAAAAGGTGGTTTCGTTCGAGATCGACTTCACGGGCGCATGGGCCGAGACGCGGCGCGCGTCCTGACCACGGGCAAGGTGCCACAGCCGGTTGCCCATCGAGCCGAAGCGCGCGATGAGATCCTGACGCTCCCACCGCAGAAGATCGGCGAAAGTGCGGATGCCGGCAGCATCGAGTGCGGTGCGCGTGGCTTGTCCCACACCCCAGATCAGGCCGACGGGCTTGTCGCGCAGGAAGGCGTCGGTTTCGGCGGCGCCGATCACCGCAAAGCCATGCGGCTTGTCCAGATCCGAGGCGACCTTGGCCAGAAACTTGTTGTGGGACAAGCCGATAGAGCCGGTGACGCCCAGTTCGGACCGCATCCGTCGGACCAGACCGGCCAGCATCACCGCAGGTGGTGCGCCATGCAGGCGGGCGGTGCCGGTGAGATCGAGAAACGCCTCGTCGAGGGACAGGGGCTCCACCGCCGGGGTCAGCTCTTCCATCATCGCGCGGATCTGGCGCGAGACCTGAACGTAAAGCTCCATCCGGGGTTTCAGGACCACCGCATCAGGGCAGAGCGCCAGCGCCTTGAACATCGGCATGGCCGAGCGGACGCCGCGAATACGCGCGATATAACAAGCAGTTGAGACCACACCGCGCCGCCCGCCCCCGATGATCACGGGCTTGTCGGCAAGGCTGGGGTCCTCGCGTTTCTCGACGCTGGCATAGAAGGCGTCGCAATCCATATGCGCGATCGACAGATCGAACAGCTCGGGGTGGGAGGTCACACGGGGGCTGCGGCAGGCGGGGCAGCGCGCGCCGGCGTCGAAGCGGGTCAGGCAATCGCGGCAGAGGGCTGGCATCCGGGCCTCGGGGTTGCGTACGACATGTCCGGTTTGTACCGCGGTTTCGTACGAAAATCAGCCAGCGAGTTCGGTCAGGATGGCGCGCGTGGCCTGCACCGGATCGGGTGCGGCCCAGATCGGACGACCCACGACGATATGATCGGCGCCGTCGGCGATGGCCTGCCCGGGGGTGGCCACGCGTTTCTGATCGCCGAGATCCGAGCCCGAGGGACGCACCCCCGGCGTGACGATCAGCCGGCCCGCCGCTTCGGGCAGGGCGCGGATCATCGCTGCTTCCTGTGGCGAGGCGATCACGCCATGGGCGCCGGCATCGAAGGCGCGGGCGGCGCGTTCGGCCACCAGATCCGGCACCGCGCCGGGGCGGATCAGGCTGGCATCCAGGTCGGCCCGGTCCAGCGAGGTCAGGATCGTGACGGCCAGGATCTTGGTGGCGCTGCCCGATGCACCCTCGCAGGCGGCACGCACCACATGCGGATCGCCATGGACGGTCAGGAAATCCAGATCGTATTGCACCAGCCCGCGCACCGCCTTTTCCACGGTGGCGCCGATATCGAACAGCTTGAGGTCCAGAAAGATCCGCTTGCCATGCTCTTTCTTGAGCTCGTCGGCCACGGCCAGCCCGCCGCCCGTCAACATGCCGAGGCCGATCTTGTAGAACGACACCGCATTGCCCAGACGGGCCGTCAACGACAGCGCATCGAGCGCGTTGGGAACATCGAGGGCGACGATCAGGCGGTCATCGGACATGGGGCGGACCTTTGGTGATTGGCAGGATCAGGGATCGGTGGCCCTTGTCGCGGCAGCGGGCGGCGGCGTCAAGCCCGCAGGGTGCGGCACCCTGAAGGGTTGCCCGGTGAAAAGGGAGGTGCATGGGATGTCTTTGGAGGGGCGTGCCAACTGTGAGTTGACCGGGGCGGACCGGCGCGGCATTGTCGCGCGTGGTACAGAGTATGAGCGGTTCATGCAGATCAACATCACCTTGGATCATCAGGGCAACGGCCCCGAACGTGGCCCCGTGCAGGTCGGTTGGTTTCTGACAACGGACAAGGCAGGAGTGCTGTTCGATCCGCCCGAGCGCCTGACCTCGAGGCAGACCAATACCGGACACGCCAAGTCGGCATCGCGCTGTCCGAGCGTGATCCAGATGGAAAGCCGGTATTTCGTGGTCAAATGCCCCTATGACCTGCATATCGGGTTCAATCGCAAGGAGGATGGCCGGGCCGTGCTGGTCAATCGCGCGGGCGGGGCGGCGGCGGTGCGCCGCGCCAAGCTGTCCAACCTGGTCACGCTGGTGAACGAGGAGGAATGGCGCTATCCGGATCGGCCGACCATCCAGCTGATGCTGCCGTATTGCTTTATCGCGGATGAGACGCTGTACATGACCCAGCTTGGACCATTTGCGCATTACCGCCCAGATCCGCTGCCGGGAACCATCTTTGGCGGGCGTTTTCCGATCAACATCTGGCCGCGCCCCTTGATGTGGGCGTTCGAATGGCACGATCCGAAAAAGGATCTGGTGCTGCGCCGGGGCGAGCCGTTGTTCTATTGCCAGTTCGAAGCGACCGGTCCCGAGCGCCCGATCCAGATGATCGAGGCGGAGCGCACGCCGGAATTGCAGGAATATATCGACCGGCTGTCCGGCGTGGTGAATTACGTGAACCAGACATTCGGCCTGTTCAAGGCCGCCGAGGCGATCCGCCCCAAGACGTTGCTGAAGGCCAAGCCGCGCGACTGATCGCCTGTCGGGCAAACCGCATGGTTTTGCGCGGCCCGTCTTGAACATCACGCCTGCGTTACCCATTTTCATAACCGAGGTTCCCGACCGCCGCATGCCTCGTGCAGGGTGCGCGACCGGGGTAACGCTTGTGACAAAGGAGACAGACCATGGACTTGAACAAGTTCACGGAGCGGTCGCGCGGATTCATCCAGGCGGCGCAGACGATTGCCATGCGGGAAAGCCATCAGAAGCTGGCGCCCGAGCACCTTCTCAAGGCATTGATGGACGACAGCGAGGGGCTTGCCTCGAACCTGATCCGGCGCGCGGGCGGGACGCCCGAACGTGTGGTGCAGGCGCTGGACCTGGCGCTGGGCAAGATCCCGCAGGTGAGCGGCGATGCCGGGCAGACCTATATGGATCAGCAGACCGGCAAGGTCCTGGCCGAGGCCGAAAAGCTGGCGGGCAAGGCCGGGGACAGTTTCGTGCCGGTGGAGCGGATGCTGACCGCGCTGGCCATCGTGAAATCCCCCGCCAAGGACGCGCTGGACCAGGGCGGTGTCAGCGCGCAGAGCCTGAACGAGGCGATCAACGACCTGCGCAAGGGGCGCAAGGCCGACAGCGCCTCGGCGGAAGATACCTATGAGGCGCTTGAGAAATACGCCCATGACCTGACACGGGCGGCCAGCGAGGGCAAGATCGACCCGATCATCGGCCGCGATGACGAGATCCGCCGCGCCATGCAGGTGCTGAGCCGCCGGACCAAGAACAACCCCGTGCTGATCGGGGAACCCGGCGTCGGCAAGACCGCCATCGCCGAAGGGCTGGCCCTGCGGATCGTCAATGGCGACGTGCCCGAAAGCCTGCAGAACAAGCGGCTTCTGGCGCTGGACATGGGCGCGCTCATTGCCGGTGCGAAATACCGTGGCGAGTTCGAGGAACGTCTGAAAGCGATCCTGAACGAAGTGACGGCGGCAGCCGGTGAGATCATCCTGTTCATCGACGAGATGCACACGCTGGTGGGCGCGGGCAAGGCGGATGGCGCGATGGACGCGGCCAACCTGATCAAGCCGGCGCTGGCGCGCGGCGAGTTGCATTGCATCGGAGCCACCACGCTGGATGAATATCGCAAGCATGTGGAAAAGGACGCGGCGTTGGCGCGGCGGTTCCAGCCCCTTGTGGTCGAAGAGCCGACGGTCGAGGACACGATTTCGATCCTGCGCGGCATCAAGGAGAAATACGAGCTGCATCACGGGGTGCGCATTTCGGATGCGGCGCTTGTGGCGGCGGCGACGCTGAGCCATCGGTACATCACCGACCGCTTCCTGCCGGACAAGGCGATCGACCTGATGGACGAGGCCGCGAGCCGTCTGCGGATGGAAGTGGACAGCAAGCCCGAGGAGCTGGATGCGCTGGACCGCGAGATCCTGCAAAAGCAGATCGAGGCCGAGGCGCTGAAGAAAGAGGATGATGCGGCCAGCAAGGACCGTCTGGAAAAGCTGGAAAAGGAGCTGTCCGAGCTGCAGGAGAAATCCGCCGAGATGACCGCGCAATGGCAGGCCGAGCGCGACAAGCTGGCCGGTGCCCGCGATCTGAAAGAGCAGCTGGACCGTGCCCGCATCGAGCTGGACCATGCCAAGCGCGAGGGGGACCTGGCGCGCGCGGGCGAGCTGTCTTACGGCGTGATCCCGCAGCTTGAAAAGCAGCTGGCCGAGGCCGAGCAGGCCGAAGAGGACGGCGTGATGGTCGAAGAGGCCGTGCGCCCCGAGCAGATCGCCCAGGTGGTCGAGCGCTGGACGGGAATCCCGACGGCGAAGATGCTGGAAGGTGAGCGCGAGAAGCTGTTGTCGATGGAGGACAACCTGCATCGCCGGGTGATCGGGCAGGACCAGGCCGTCAAGGCCGTGGCCAATGCCGTGCGCCGTGCCCGTGCCGGGCTGAACGACGAGAACCGTCCGCTTGGATCGTTCCTGTTCCTTGGCCCGACGGGGGTGGGCAAGACCGAGCTGACCAAGGCGGTCGCCGAGTTCCTGTTCGACGACGATCAGGCGATGGTGCGGATCGACATGAGCGAATTCATGGAGAAACACTCGGTCTCGCGCCTGATCGGCGCGCCGCCGGGCTATGTCGGCTATGACGAGGGGGGCGTGCTGACCGAAGCGGTGCGGCGCCGGCCCTACCAGGTGGTGCTGTTCGACGAGGTCGAAAAGGCGCATCCCGAGGTGTTCAACGTGCTGTTGCAGGTGCTGGATGACGGGGTGCTGACCGACGGGCAGGGCCGGACGGTGGATTTCAAGCAGACGCTGATCATCCTGACGTCGAACCTTGGCAGCCAGGCGCTGAGCCAGATGCCCGAGGGGGCGGATGCGTCCGGGGCCAAGCGCGACGTGATGGATGCGGTCCGGTCGCATTTCCGGCCCGAATTCCTGAACCGTCTCGATGAGATCGTGATCTTCGACCGCCTGACGCGCGACCAGATGGGGGGCATCGTGGATATCCAGATGCGCCGGTTGCTCAAGCGTCTGGCCAGCCGCAAGATCACGCTGGAGCTGGACGAGGCCGCGCATAAGTGGCTGGCCGATCAGGGCTATGACCCGGTCTATGGGGCGCGGCCGCTCAAGCGGGTGATCCAGAAGGCGTTGCAGGATCCGCTGGCCGAGGCGATCCTCGGCGGCGAGATCAGGGACGGCGCCACGGTGCCGGTCAGTGCCGGGGCCGAGGGGCTGATCATCGGTGACCGGGTCGGCACATCGGACCGCCAGCCGCCACAGGACGCGGTGGTTCACTGACGGCTGTGACACGGTTAGCAAACGGCCCCCGGAGCGTCCGGGGGCCGTTTTGTTTTGCGGCGCGGCGCAGACACCGGTTGATTTTGCGCCCGATTGCGTAACAATGCGTCAAACGCAAAGATCGAGTACCCATGTCGAATACGAGTTCCGCCGCCCGCACCATCGAGGCCCTTGACGGTGCCGAGGTCATAGACGGCTTCCTGCGTCCGCACGCCACCGAGACGCCGCTGATCCGGGTGGGGGATTTCGGGGACGGGGGGTACCTGGTGCCGGACGATCTGCGCGGGATCGCGGCCTGTTATTCGCCCGGTGTCTCGGAACAGGCGACATTCGAGATGGACCTGGCCAAGCGCGGGATCATGTCCTTCATGGCCGATGCCTCGGTCGAGAAGCCGCCGCTGGATGTGCCCGGCGCGCAGTTCGTGCCGAAGTTCCTTGGCAACAAGGACAAGGGCAACACCATGACGCTTGAGACATGGGTGCGAGATACGGACCCGGCGGCGGGTGAGGACCTGCTGTTGCAGATGGATATCGAGGGGGCGGAATATGCGACCCTGGCGGCGGCGCCGCGCGATCTGCTGCGGCGGTTCCGCATGATCGTGATCGAGTGGCATCACCTGCCCTCGGTGCTGAGCAAGCCGCGGTTCATGACCCCTGCGCTGGAGGTGGTCGAGAAATTGCAGGACGATTTCGTGACCGTCCACCTGCATCCCAACAACGTCTCGGGCAGTGTCGAGATCGAGGGCGAGGCGATCCCCAGGGTGGTGGAGGCGACGCTGTTGCGCCGCGATCGGGCAAGTGGCGTGCGCCCGCTGGCGGCACAGGAGTTGCCCCATCCGCTGGACCGGCGGCACAACCCGCGCCGCCCATGGCTGCCGGTGCCGGGGCGGTGGCTTGGGGCTGCGCAATAGGCGGGCAGAGGTGTCATTCGAGGGCCGCAGCGCGCCGCTTCGTTTCAATGATGAATTGATTTTCCGGCCGATCCGGTGACAATGTCGCAAGAACAAGCGTGCGTGAAGGCAATGAGTGAGGTGGCGGCGGTGAGCAACGCAACGGGCGACGACAGGGCAAATCCGCTGGCGGGCAAACGCGCCAGGGGGCAGGCATATCTCGAGTTTCTCGCCGATATGCACGGGGCGATTGGCCCGGACTGGTATCTGGAAGTGGGCACGCAGACGGGCAAGAGCCTGCTGGCAGCGGATTGCGCCTGTGTCTCGGTCGATCCGGAGTTTACCCTCAAGCACGAGATCATGGGCGCCAAGCCGGGGCTGATGCTGTTCCAGGAGACCAGCGACAGCTTTTTCGAGCGCGGCTTTCTGGACCGGCTGGGTGTGCGTTTTGACCTGGCGTTTCTGGACGGGATGCATCTCTACGAATACCTGCTGCGCGATTTCATGAATGCCGAGCGCTACATGACGAAAGACGGTACGGTTGTCATGCATGACTGCCTGCCCTTCGAGCCGTCGATGGCCGAACGCGACAGGCGCAACGCCAAGACACGCGCCTGGACCGGGGATGTCTGGAAAGTGATCCCGATCCTGCGCGAGTTCCGGCCCGATCTGGAGATCAGCCTGTATGATGCCGCCCCCACCGGCTTGACGATCATTCGCAATCTCGATCCCGGCAACACCGTGCTGCGCGACCGCTATGACGAGATCATCGCCAAATACGATGCGATCACGGATGTGACGGCGCATGTCGCTGCGTTCGAGGTCGTGCCGACGGACAAAAGCCCGTGGAAGGGTGGCGCATCAGGTGCGAAACGCGCGCCGCGCGGCATGACGCTGCCTGCGCCGGGCCTGTCTGCGGTGCCGTCGACGGGCGGGGCATTTTCGGTGCCGGCCGCGCCACTGTCCCCGGTCTTTCCGCAAGGCGACGGGCCGCTGTCCTTCGTGATCCAGACTGCCGCACCCAATGCGCGGGTGATGCCGAACTGGGGCGATTACTACTTTGCCAAGGGGCTGGCCGAGGCGCTGGAGCGGCGCGGCCATGAGGCGCGCATCCAGGCCCGCAACCGCTGGCATGTGAGCAAAACGACCGGCGAGATCGACATCGTGCTGCGCGGGCGGGCCGATTATGCGCGGCGCGGCAGCACGCCGACGCTCTATTGGGTGATTTCCGGCGGTGAGCATGTGCCGCGCCCGGAACTGGAACAGGCGGATCATGTATTCGTGGCGGGGCAGGCGCTGGCCGAGCGGTGGTCGCGGCAGGTGGGCGACGACAAGGTTTCGGTGATGTGGCAGGCGTTCGATGCCACGCGGATGCCGATGCCGCCCGAAAAGGGCAAGCGCAGCGGGATCGTCTTCGTGGGCATCGCCCGCAAGATGCGCCCGATCGTGCAGATCGCGATGCAGACGCGCTATAGCCTGAAGTTGTGGGGCAATGGCTGGGCCGAGACCGACGCGGCCAAATATCTTGTGGCGGACCGGATCGACAATGACGATCTGGGCGGGCTGTATACCGGCGCCGAGATCGTGCTGAACGATCAGACCCGGATCATGCGCAAGGCGGGGCTGGTGTCGAACCGGATTTTCGATGCGCTGGCCTGTGGTGCCGCCGTGATCACCACCCCGACGGGCGGCCTGCCCGAGGACCTCAAGCCGTTCGTTGCCGAGGTGTCGACGCCTGAAGAATACACCGAGGCCGTGCGCGCCATTCGGGCGGAAACCAAGGCGCAGCGCGCCAAGCGCGACGCCTTTGCCCGCAAGATGCGCGAGACCCATAGTTTCGATGCCCGCGCCGAGGAGGTCCTGGCCAAGGTGACCGAACTGCGCGACATCAAGCTGGCGGCGGAATAAGGGCGCAGGGGGCCTGCGTCAGGACGTGGTGGCCAGCATGTTCTGAAACAGGGCGCTGGTGTCCGGCTGGTTGTGCAGGTCCTTGATCGCGGCGCGGTGGTTCGCGCAGCAGGCGTCATGCAGGCGGCGTAATTCGGGATCGGACAGAAGCTCGTCGTAGATGGCGGCCTTGGCCGGGCGGATCGCGTCGATGCTGCGGTCCTCGACCGCGTTGTGGTTCATCGTGGTCCAGTATTCCAGGCCAAGCGCCTCGCCGTCGTGATGTGCGCGGCCACGGGCTTTTTTCACCAGGTAGGATTCGCAGGATTTCAGGGCGTAATGGTTCACCTGCACCAGGTCGTAGCCCAGGGAGTCGGGGCCTGAGCGCCAACTGCCCTTCAGGTAGCGATCCGGCATCAACTTGCCCGATCCGTTGTACCAGTGCAGGTCTTCGAACGGCTCGACCGTGGGGCGCTTGGGCCGGTGCACGCCGATATGCCCCCAGAGACCCCGGTGGAACATCGTCTTGAGACCCCAGGCCTGCGGCGGGCGGCGGGTGTCTTCGGGGGCGGCCATGCGGAACTGATCGGTCAGGAAATCGTCGGCATAGTCCTTTACGCCGGCATTGCCGAACAGCCGCCACGTCATCGAGATGGTGCGGGCTTGCGGAATGGCGTCGCACAGGGCGCGCAGGGTGTTGTCGCCGGTCTTGACGTTGATGAACTCGTCGGCATCGATCGGCAGGACCCAATCGTCATCCCCGGCCAGCTTCATCTTGGTGAACCGCCGGTAGGCGCGGCGCTGAGGGGCGGGGTTGCGGGCGGTGTTGTCGAAATGGCGGATCTTGCCCATGGCATCCAGCCGGTCCAGCAGCGCATCCGACCCGTCCGTGCAATCATTCGAGAAGATCGAGATCAGATCCACGCCGATGGCCAGGTTATGGGCGACCCATTCGACGATGAAGGGGCCTTCGTTTTTCATCGGGGTAACAGTGACGAACTTTGACATGGCGAGGTTCCGGTCTTGGGTGGCGGGCAGCGATCTGGGCGGGGTGCTCAGTAATCCCTTTGTGTGATCTGGCTTTTGATCTCGAGTTTGTTGTCGCGCAGCCATCGCCTGAAATCGTCCCAGTCGGGGCGCGATTTCAGCTCGGCGATCTTGGCGCGGTGCCAGTCGCAGGCGCGGGTGTGGAGCATGTTGAGAACGGGATCGGCCAGCAGAGCCTCGAGCATCGGGCGGGCGCGCTCGGCATGGGGGAGGATCGTTTCGTCCTGCGTGCGGTTGACGTTCATGTCGGACCAGTAATGTTCGGACTGTTCGCGGGCCACATGATTGGTGCGGCCGCGATCCCGCTTGACCAGAAAGCTGTCGAGGGAGCGGACCGAATAGTGATGCAGCCGGGCATAGCGGTGGCTGAAGCCGGGCCAGGCGCGCCAGCTGACCTGATGCATGGGGCGGTGATTGCCGCCGCAATCGGACCAACGGACATCCCCCTCGAGCCCGTCAGGCACGGCCTTGGGGCGGTGCGGGTTGTACTTGCGGAAAAGCCCGTTGTTGCGAAACAGCGTCTTGAAGCCGGTGGCGCGCCCATTGGCGGGGTCGTCCTCGGCATCGCCCAGGAGGAATTGCCGGGTCACCGGCGCATCGGCATAGGCTTCGACGCCGCCGCAGCCGAACAGTTTCCAGGTGAAGGAGACCGCGTCGCAATCGCCGATCCGGTCATGAAACTCGTCCAGCGTGGTCAGCCCGCCGCGAAGGTTGATGAACTCGTCCACATCGAGGCACATCAGCCAGTCGGCCTGCCGGACCCAGGGGTGCGCGGCCGAGCGGCGCAGTGCCTTGTGCTGGGGCGGAGAGCCGTCATCGACCGGGTTGGGGCGGTGGCTGCAATAGCCCAGCTCGTCCAGGCGCTGTGCGAGCAGGTCGGTGCCGTCCTCGCAATCATTGGTGAAGATCAAGAACCCGGTAAATCCGAGGGTGAGATTATGCGCGATCCATTCCAGCAGGAACGGCCCCTCGTTCTTCATGGTGGTCATGATGACCCGGGGCCCGCCATTGGCCGGTGCGATGGGAAAATCAGGGAGACGCGTCGTCATTCGGCGGCCTGTTTTCTGAGTTTGCGGAAGGCCGTGGTGGCCCGTTGGGCCAACTCGGGGCGGCCGCGATCCTGCAGGTAGGACGAGAGCGCCTTGCGATACCAGGGCAGACCACGCCGCGCGCGGTAAAGGCTGTAGAACAACTCGGGGGTCAGCGTGTCGTCGATGGCGTGCTGCATGATCGGCTTGAGCAGCTTGGCACGGCGCAGGAAAACGGGCGTGAAATGACCGGTGCACCAGCTTTTGAGCAGGTGGACATTGTCGCCTTCGAGACGTTCGACATGGCGACGGTCGGGTTCGAAGAAGGGATCGTAGAACACGAAGGCCTTGTCGATATCGTCGATCTCGTAGGCGCTGTCGCTGAAGGGCAGGGACCAGTCGCGGTGGCGGCCCATGCGAAAGCGCTTTTCCCAGGGCACCAGGGTTTCGTCGAGCGTTGTCTGGGGATTGAAGCTGATGACGGTGGCGCCGGGGGCCAGCGAGGCGAAGGCGAGGGCGGCGAACCCCCCCATCGACGTGCCGGTCATGAAGACCTTGCCGAATTGCTTGAAAAAGCCGCTGGCGGCCAGGTTCTGCAAATGCTCGATCAGTTGCGGGTCGCGGAACCAGTCCTTGCGACGCGCCATGACGGAAAAGTGCGAGCAATTGTTGTCGCGCACGAATTTGTAGGCCCATGGCTCGCGGGTGGCGGACAGGTCGTTGACATTCGAGAGGTTGTCGAAGGTCATCACGAGCCGGGCATCATCGCGGCGAATGCAGACCAGGGCATGATTGGCCAGCCGGGTATAGAAGCCCTGCCTGTCGCCGCTGGTATGGATTTCGGCGAACCATTCCGGCAGGCCCGGACCGGTGGGCTGGCCTTCGGCGGCGTCCCCCAGCCCGTCATCCTGCTCGTCATCCGTGCTGGTGGACTCGTCTGAGGGGGCGGCGGTGTCTGTCGCCGTATCGGAGGGGCCTGTCGCATCCGGGCTGGGCGCGCTGAGGATCACGGGCCGGGCCGCGCGCATGTCTTCCAGAAGCGCGCGTTCCTTTATGCACAGCTTTTCTTGTGCCGCTGCCACACCGGGCAGGGCCAGGAGCGCGGCCATCTGCTTTTCGATGGCGGGACCATGGGTGGCGAGGCCGGGATCAGGTTCGGTCATGGCGGCGAAGCGCCTGAGGCTTGCGGCCAGCGTTTCGGCGTCGGGGCTGGTCTTGGCGGGCAATGCATCGAGACGCAGCAGATAGGTTTCGACCGAGGGTGCCGGCAGCTTGAGCACCGTGGCCTTGTCCGCGCCGATCACGCCGTTAGCGCCGGTCCAGGCCACGCGGCTGTGGGGATGCGGCAGGGGCTTGCCGCTGCCGTTGACCCATGTCAGCGCCTTGCCCTGCGCGGGGCCTGTCGGCATGTCCGGGGTCCGCGAGGGGTAGGCGCCAAGGCGCACGACACTGCGAAAGTCGCAGGTCTCGACGCTGTCGGGCAGGGGCGCGCGATGTGTCGCCGCGCCAAGGATCGGCCCCGGCACATGCGCCTGTCGCCCGCCGGTTCCGAATTCGAGAACCGGAGCGCAAAGCACATCGGCATTCTTGCAGGCCTTCATCAGGGCCTGAACCGTGCTGGCCTTGTCTGTGATGCGGAAATATTCGTCAGGGGCGAGGAACAGCCCGTAGCCCCCGCTTTTGGCAAATTCCAGCGCTGCGGCGCGCATGGCCGAATTGCGGATTTCCTCGGTGGTCTCGGGGTCGATGGGAACGGGTTGCAACGTGACCGCACCCGCATCGGCAAGGGCATCCAGAAGCGGGCGTTGACCTGCGGATTTGCTGCCGATGAAAATATGGATATCCGTCGCGCCAATGGCTTTGTGATAGGCCAGCCACTCAAGCAAATTCGAGCTTTCCTGCAGGACAAAAGAACTGAGAAACAGGGTCTGACTGGCTGCCATCTACTCGACTATTCCTTAGCGCCGACCCCGAGGCCGGAGCGCTTGCGACAACTTTCGGTCAGTGTATAAACTTTTGGGCAGGCGGGAAAGGCGGATTTATGTCAGTTAACGGTAAACGCGGTCGTGGATGCTTTATCGGATTGCGAAAAGATCAGCTGGGTGCACGCCTGCTGATGATGCTGAACGCGATCCGCCTGGCCGAGGATTATGCCACCGATTTTCGCATCAACTGGTTTCCGCGCGGGGCCATGGCGCCGAAACTGGACACGCCGTCGGACCTGTTCGACACCGCGTTTATCGATCGACACTTCATAGATAACGATACCTTCGAGGCCCTGACCCCGGCGCCGACGCCGATCTGGGCCTTTCTGAAGGATGACGGCCCCGAGCGGTTGCAGGCGCATCTGGCATCGGGCGCGCATGTCCTTCTGGATGAAGGGTTCGAGATCGTCGAATTCGGCTGGGAGGATGGCGAGGATCTGCGCGGGCGGTTCCGGGGGTTCATTTCGAGGATCGGGTTCAATCCGGTCGTCAAGCGGCATATCGCCGAGATCGACAAGGCCATGTCGAAAAATGGGGACCGGACCATCGCCTATCACATCCGGCGCGGCGATATCCTGAACGAGGATCCGTGGAAGCACAAGGAATGGCCTGCCAAGATCGAGCCGGATGAATTGTATTCGGCCTATCTGGAAAAGAACGCCGGAGCGGGGGCATTGGTTTTTTCGGACCAGCCCGAGAGCATCGCCCGCTTCACGACGGCGCATCCCCAGGTGGGCAGTATCGATGACCTGGTCGACCTGTCGGGGTGCAAGCCGGTGCAGCGCGACTTCCTGGAGCTGTTCGCGATGTCGCGCGCTTCGGAGATCGTGGCTCCGCCGATCAGCGCCTTCAGCCGCGCCGCCGCGCGGTTGAGCGGGCAGGAGCGCAAATGCTTTCACGAGGTGATGACGGTTGCCGAGCGCGATCTGGCGTATGAGCGTGTCTATGAGCGCTTCGTGAAGGGGCCGGAAGAGTTCATCACGCCGAGCGAGGCGGCGCATGTCTTTGTCAAGCTGGCGCGCCGCCTGCAGGAATCCGGGCGCGAGCAGGATGCCTGGAGTATCGGTCAGGCCATCCTCGAGGCGGGGGCCGATAACGCCTTTCTGCCGCTGTTCCACGCGATCAACGGCATGTACATGAGCAAGTGGGACGAGGCGCTGCATTATATCGACATCGCCCTGTCCGATCCGCACCAGTGGCAGGAGAATTACATCACCGGGTTGGCGGTGCGGGCGCATGTGCTGGGGGCGCTTGGGCGGCGCAAGCGGGCGCGGCAATCGTTCTTGCAGGCCTTCTGGCAAAAGCCGATGCTGCCCGACATCACGGTGATCGGCTCGTTCATGATCAAGCGCGGGCGGCTGCGCCCCGGCGCGACACTGCCCTTTGACCGCGAGACGCTTTTGCTGCTGCCGGTGCGCTATCAGCAGACCAATATCGTGGTGCAGCAAGGCAGGATCCTGCGGCGGCGGGCTGCGGATCTGTCGACCATCGCGATCGAATGGCCATGGTTCGCCATGGATGGCAAGACGGACCGGTTGCTGAACGCGCCGCGCGAACTGGAGCGGATGCGCGACAGGCTGGCGGAACATCATGGCGGTGTGCCGGGGGCGGGGCCGTATAGTTACTGTGCACTACTGGAGGCGCGGATGGGGCGGGTCGAGGAGGCGCTTCGGATCAACGCCAAGGCGGTCGAGGCGGCGCCCGAGGATGCCATGGTGCGCAAGCGGCAGGCTGAATTCCTGCTTATGGCGGGCGATCATGCGGCGGCCCTGGCCGAGGCCGAGATATGTCGCACACTCGCGCCCGATCATGCCTTCTGGCATTTCCTGACGGGGCTGATCCATCATGCGGCCGGCGACATCGGGCAGGCGCGGTCCTGGTTCGAGGCGGCCTGCGCGCGCGATGACAGCACCGCGGAATTGCACGCGCGGCTGGCCGAGCTGTGCCGCGAGATGGGCGATGAGGAGGGGGCGGTGGCCGCGCTGGACCGCGCCGCCGAAATCGCGCCCAATCAACAGCGCTATCGCAACCGGCGTGAGCGCTTGTTGAAAAAGCAGGCCTGACGCGGAAAACGCGCCTTACTGTTCGGCGGACACGATGCGCAGCGCTGCCTGCATCACGTATTGGAACTCGGCCAGCTCGTCGGGATGGCCGCGTTCGGGGCCGGTCGACGTCTGCTTGCTGGTGGGAAACAGCTTGCTGCGGGACGGGAAGAACGCCTTGCGCATATCGGCGTTACGCTTTTCCAGAAGGTCGCAGACGGTCTTGCGCTCGGATGCGGTCAGCACGTCGTTGCGGCGAAAAAGCCGGGGGTCTTCCATGGCTTGCAGGGCCCGCGCCAACCTGCGGCGGCGTTTCTTGTCATAGCCCAGCCTTGGGTCGAAAAGGCCGATCGCTTCGCTGGCCAACCGCGAGAGCGAGCGGTTTGCATTGGTCTCGGGCAAGGGGACGGTTTCGGGCTGGACGCCGAGCACCGACATCACGTCGGTAATCACATTGCCGCCCGCCATCTCGTCGCGCAGGTAGAGCCGGGGCAGGATGCGGGCCTGTGGGATCGCGCGCTGGATGCCGGCGAAGATCGTGCCGAAGTTCAGGTCATCCGGATCGTTTTCGATTCGCTCGATCCTCTGGCGGACGAAGGCTTCGACCTGTCCGCCGATCACCCTGCCGTTCTTGGCGCGTTGCTTGTAATCGGCTTCGATGAAATCGTCGAAGCGGCGCAGATAGACGAGGATCGTGACCTCGGTCTGCATCGGCGCGATGAGCCTTTCATGGATCGATGAAAGGTCCCGGCCGAAGAACATCTCGCTTGAAATGATGCAATGCTCGGAGCGGTGTCTGTCATATTCGTCGTGAAATGACGTGAACTGGCTGTCCGGGGTTCTGGACCAGTTGCGGGACATGTCCACGGCCATGGCATTGTGGCAGATCAGTCGCCCTTCGCCGGTCCCCCGATCCCGGCCGCTTGCCATGTAGCGGATGCCATTGGCCGCCAGGAAGTCCGGATTGGAATGCAGAAAGCCCTGTAGCGCCGTTGTGCCCGTCTTGGGCATTCCGATGTGAATCCAGAGCATTATGGCCCCACCTGCAAACCAAACCCTTGGACCGTGTGGACGGCCCGAGACAGTTATGCCGGGTTTGCGGCGGCAAGGCCAGTTTCAATTCCCGCGCTTGCGGGAAATGACGCCCGGGGCGCGCGCTGTGGGTGCGCGCGCCCCGGGATCACCCGATGGACCGGGTTACTTGGGCATGATCACGCCGTCGATCACGTGGATCACGCCGTTCGAGGTTTCGATATCGGCCTGCACCACGTTGGCGCCGTCGACGGTGACACCGCCTTCGGTCATGATGGTGACTTCACCGCCCTGGACGGTGCCGGCCATCATGTTGTTGCTCAGGTCGCCGGACATGACCTTGCCGGGGACCACGTGGTAGGTGAGGATCGCGGTGAGCTGATCCTTGTTCTCGGGCTTGAGGAGATCCTCGACCGTGCCTTCGGGCAGGGCGGCGAAAGCCTCGTCCGTGGGGGCGAAGACGGTGAACGGACCTTCGCCCTTCAGCGTCTCGACCAGGCCCGCTGCCTGCACGGCGGCGACCAGCGTCTCGAAGCTGCCGGCCGCGACGGCGGTGTCCACGATATCCTTTTTCATGGCGCTGTCGCCGGCAAATGCCGGACCTGCCATGAGAGCGGCTGTGGTCAGGGCCAGATAGGTTCTACGCAACATGGAAGTTCCTCCTTTACGTCGTGTACATGTGCAATGCCTCTGTTGGCATCGCAGGGCGTTACGCGTCGCCGAGGCGTCTGGTTCAGCGGGGATATCCGCCTATGCGGCTTGACGAAAAAACCGCCTGACCTAAGCCACGCGGTTTCCGGTATTCCACTCAATATCTTGTGATACGGTGCGAGTATCGCGTGATCTATTCCATGCCGATCGCGGCCCGCGCGATGCCGTCCAGAAGCGCTTGGACCTTCTGCATCTCGCCTTCGGGGAAGGCGCGGTAGCCGACCATGACCTTGCCCGGAGCATCCGCCATTTCGGCGACGAAGATGTCATAGGGGCAATAGGCGATGTTCATCGGGTTCGCCTCCATCACCTCGCGGGACACGGTGGCCGAGCAGAAGCTGTAGGCGTCGGCCTCGACGAAGAGGTCCACGTCCGAGCCGACATCCTGCCGGGTGCGGGCCAGCATTTCGCCCACATGGCTGACGTTGTCGATCACGAGCCCTTCGTTGAGGATCGCGGTTTCCAAGCCGAAAGAGACGTCATCGAAGGACTGGTCGGTGGTGTAGGTCACGATGTCCTGTGCGCTTGCGGTCTGCGCGGCAAGGAGGAGGGCAGCAGCGAAAGTCAGGCGTTTCATGGCGGCGTCCTTTTGTTTGCGTTGCCAATGCGGGGTTGTGCGATATGGCCCCATCCTAGGATATCAGTGAGCAATAGCCGTTGATACACATCAAGTGGAGACGGGTGGATGCGGCCTTGGGACGAAGAGTGTCAAAGGGTGTGCTTGCATCGACCGGTCAGACACTCCATAAAAATCGGGAATTTTCCTTTCATCGCGGCCGGGCTGCGGGCGTCCTTCGGCGAGGGACGGGGGGACGGGAATTCTCTGGTCTGGACGGGCAGACATGCAGGCCGGATGTGACGATGAAGGTTGAGGGAGATTTGGGTTTCATGACCAAACGGGCGCTGATTACGGGGATCACGGGGCAGGACGGGTCTTACCTGGCGGAGTTCTTGCTGGCGAAGGGCTATGAGGTGCACGGGATCAAGCGGCGGGCCTCGTCGTTCAACACGCAGCGCATCGATGCGATCTATCAGGACCCGCATGAGCCCGATCCGAAGATGCGGCTGCATTACGGCGACTTGACCGACACCTCGAACCTGACGCGGATCCTGCGCGCGGTTGAGCCGGACGAGGTCTATAACCTTGGCGCGCAATCGCATGTGGCGGTGAGTTTCGAGGCGCCGGAATACACGGCGGATGTGGATGCGATCGGCACGCTGAGAATGCTGGAGGCGATCCGGTTCCTCGGCCTCGAGACGAAGACCCGGTTCTACCAGGCCTCGACCTCGGAGCTCTATGGCAAGGTGGCCGAAACCCCGCAGAGCGAGACGACGCCGTTCCATCCGCGCAGCCCTTACGGTGTGGCCAAGCTCTATGCCTATTGGATCACGGTCAATTACCGCGAGGCGTACGGGCTTTATGCCTGCAACGGGATCCTTTTCAACCACGAGAGCCCGCGCCGGGGCGAGACCTTCGTGACCCGCAAGATCACCCGGGGGCTGGCCAATATCGCGCAGGGGCTGGAGCAGTGCCTGTACATGGGCAATATCGATGCGCTGCGCGATTGGGGCCATGCCAAGGATTACGTGCGCATGCAGTGGATGATGCTGCAGCAGGATGTGGCCGAGGATTTCGTGATCGCCACGGGCAAGCAATATTCGGTGCGCGAGTTCATCCGCTGGTCGGCCGAGGATCTGGGCCTGACGGTGGAGTTTACCGGCGAGGGGATCGACGAGATCGCCACGGTGACCGCCGTCAAGGGCGACCGCGCGCCGGCGGTCAGGCCCGGCGATGTGATCATGCGGATCGATCCCAAGTATTTCCGCCCCGCCGAGGTCGAGACCCTGCTGGGCGATCCGAGCAGGGCCAAGGCCAAGCTGGGTTGGGAGCCCGAGATCACCGCGCGCGAGATGTGCGCCGAGATGGTGGCCGAGGATCTGGCCACCGCGCGGCGGCACGCTTTCCTCAAGGCGAACGGCTATGACCTGCCGGTGAGCCTTGAAAACTGACATCGCGGGGGGTGGCATGAAATACTATGTGGCGGGCCACCGGGGAATGGTGGGCGGTGCGATCCTGCGGCGGCTTGAGGCGCGGGCTGCACGGGGAGAGGCGATCGAGATCGTGACCCGCACCCATGCCGAGCTGGACCTGACCGATCAGGCGGCGGTGCGCGCCTTCATGCAGGCCGAACGGCCCGATGTGGTGATCCTTGCGGCGGCGAAGGTGGGCGGCATCCACGCCAACAACACCTACCCGGCCGAGTTCATCCACGACAACCTGATGATCGAATGCAACGTCATCCATCAGGCCCATCAGGCCGGGGTCGAACGGTTGTTGCAGCTTGGATCGTCCTGCATCTATCCGCGAGAGGCCGCGCAGCCGATGGCCGAAGACGCGCTTCTGACCGGGCCGCTGGAGCCGACGAACGAGCCTTATGCCATCGCCAAGATCGCCGGGATAAAGCTGTGCGAAAGCTATAACCGGCAATATGGCGTGGATTATCGCAGCGTGATGCCGACCAACCTTTATGGGCCGGGCGACAATTTCCACCCCGAGAATTCGCATGTTCTGCCGGCCTTGATGCGGCGGTTTCACGAGGCCGCACAGCAAGGGAGCGACGAGGTGGTGATCTGGGGCACGGGTACGCCGCGCCGCGAGTTCCTGCATGTGGACGACATGGCCGAGGCGTCGCTGTTCGTGCTCGATCTGGATATCGGGGCGTATCAGGCGAACACGCAGCCGATGCTGAGCCATATCAACGTGGGTTGCGGCGAGGATGTCAGCATCCGCGAACTGGCCGGGATGATCGCCGAGGTCACGGGCTTCGAGGGGCGGATCAGCTGCGATGCGTCAAAGCCCGATGGCACGCCGCGAAAGCTGATGGATGTGAGCCGCCTGTCGGAGATGGGCTGGCGGGCGCAGATCCCCCTGAAGCGGGGGCTCGAGGAGACATACCAATGGTTTCTGGACAGCCAGAATACCGGGGATCTGCGGGCCTGATTTCTGCATACCCAAGTATTCCCTGATTCCGGTTGTGAACCTGCCGAATAAGGCGCATTTTCCCGACAAACTATGCCCTCGAGACGGGAGCAGCCTTTTGACGGAGTGTCGGTGAAATGAGTTTTGCAATGAACGCCCTGCAGATCGTGGCTCTGCTGTTCGTTCTTGTCCTTGGCGTGCTGGTGGCTTTGGCGCTGGCCTTTTATATTCTGGACCGCACGCAGACCGGAGATGCCATCCGCCGGAATTATCCGGTGATCGGACGGTTCAGGGGGCTGTTCACCAAGCTGGGCGAATTCTTTCGCCAGTACTTCTTTGCGATGGACCGCGAAGAGATGCCGTTCAATCGCGCGCAGCGGGACTGGGTGTATCATGCGGGCAAGGGGCAGGGAAATACGGTCTCCTTCGGGTCGACGCGCAATCTGTCGATCGCCGGCACGCCGATTTTCGTCAATGCCTGTTTCCCGCCGCTTGACGACCAGTTCGCCGTGACCGCCCCGATGGAGATCGGGCCGACGGCGGCCGTGCCCTATAGGGCGAAGTCGATCTACAACATTTCCGGGATGAGCTATGGCGCGATCTCGCGACCGGCGGTCGAGGCGCTGAGCCGTGGGGCGGCCAAGGCGGGCATCTGGCTGAATACCGGCGAGGGCGGGTTGTCGCCGTTTCACCTCAAGGGCGGGTGCGATATCGTCTATCAGATAGGGACCGCGAAATACGGTGTCCGCGATGCGCATGGCAACCTCGATGACGACAAGCTGCGCGAGGTGGGCGCCAACCCGCATGTGAAGATGTTCGAGCTGAAGCTGGCGCAGGGCGCCAAGCCCGGCAAGGGAGGCATCCTGCCGGGTGAGAAAGTGAACGCCGAGATTGCCGCGATCCGGGGCATTCCCGAGGGGAAGGACAGCGTTTCTCCCAATCGCCACCGCGAGATCGGAGGGTTCGGCGACCTGTTGGATGTCGTGGACCATATCCGCAAGGTCACCGGCAAGCCCTGTGGGTTCAAGACGGTGATCGGATCGTCCGACGCATGGATCGAGATGTTCGAGTTGATCCTCGAGCGCGGCACCGACAGCGCGCCGGATTTCATCGCGATCGACGGCGGAGAGGGCGGCACGGGTGCCGCACCCATGCCGTTGATCGATCTGGTGGGCATGCCGATCCGCGAGGCGCTGCCCCGGATGGTGGACCTGCGCGACCGGCACGGCCTCAAGGACCGGATCCGCATCATCGCGAGCGGCAAGCTGGTCAATCCCTCGGATGTGGCATGGGCACTGTGCGCGGGCGCGGATTTCGTGACCTCGGCGCGGGGCTTCATGTTCTCGCTTGGCTGCATTCAGGCGCTCAAGTGCAATCGAAACACCTGTCCGACCGGCATCACCACCCATGATCCGCGCCTGCAGGCGGGGCTTGTGGTCGAGGACAAGTACCTGAAGGTCGCGAATTACGCCAAATCCGTCATCAACGAGGTCGAGACAATCGCGCATTCGGTCGGCGTGGCCGAGCCGCGCCTGATGCGCCGCCGCCATGTCCGGATCGTGCAGGCCGATGGCACCTCGATCCCGTTCAACAAGATCAGGCCGAGTTACAACGCACCCACGCCCTTTTGACCGGCCCGGAGCGGCCAATTGCATGATCTTTGCCGAAGTCGATTTATATGAGTACGCAGAAGTGATCCCAGGAGAGTATCATGGCCCACCGCTGGAAAAACGACCTGACCGACAATGACGTGACGCCGGAACATGTTTTCCTAAATCGTCGTCACCTGCTGGCCGGTGTGGCGGCGGGCGTTGGATTGGCGGGGATCGGGGCCGGTGGCCAGGCCAGGGCCGAGACGCTGGAGCCCAACAGCTGGGACGATATCACCACCTACAACAATTACTACGAGTTCGGCACGGGCAAGGATGATCCGGCCAAATATGCCGGCCGGCTGACAACCTCACCCTGGAGCGTCACGATCGATGGCCTGGTGGACCGCCCCGGCGCGTATCCGTTCGAGCAGATCATGAAGAAGATGACGATCGAGGAACGCATCTACAGGTTCCGCTGTGTCGAGGCGTGGTCGATGGTGGTGCCGTGGAACGGGTTCGAGTTGGCCGATCTGTTGGCGATGGCGGGCGTCCAGTCGCGGGCGAAATACGTGGCTTTCGAAACGGTGTTGCGGCGCGACGAGATGCCCGGCACGCGCTTCCCGGTTCTGGACTGGCCCTATGTGGAGGGCTTGCGCCTTGATGAGGCGATGCACCCGCTGACGATCATGGCCACCGGGATATACGGGCGGGACATCCCCAACCAGAATGGCGCGCCGCTGCGCCTGGTGGTGCCGTGGAAATACGGGTTCAAATCAATCAAGTCGGTCGTGCGGATCACCCTGATGGAGGATGAGCCGCCAACCAGCTGGAACAAGGCCAACCCGCGCGAATACGGGTTCTACAGTAATGTTAATCCTGATGTGGATCATCCGCGATGGTCTCAGGCGACTGAGCGCCGGATCGGGGGCGGGCTTTTCTCACCGAGGATCGATACCCTGATGTTCAATGGTTACGAGAAAGAGGTCTCCGCGATGTATGACGGCATGGATTTGACCAAGTTCATCTGATGATCGTCGATTGGATCAACGGCCTGGCGCGGCGCATCCCGACCTGGGTTGTGTATATGGTCTACATGGTGCCTGCTCCGGTGCTCTTCTACATGGGGGCGACAGGCTGGCTTGGCGCCGAGCCGATCAAGGCGTTGGAGCGTGAACTGGGCGAGATCGCACTTCAGCTGCTGGTCATCGGCCTGTGCATCACGCCGCTGCGGCGATATCTCGGGGTCAACCTGCTCAAGTTCCGCCGGGCGTTCGGGCTGCTGGCCTTCACCTATGTCGCACTTCATCTGCTGGTCTGGCTGGTGCTGGATGTCCAGGACCTGTCGCGCATCTGGGCCGATATCGTGAAGCGCCCCTTTGTCACGATCGGCATGGCCGCATTCCTGTTGATGGTTCCGCTTGCGTTGACGTCCAACAACCGGGCTGTGCGCTGGCTTGGGGCACGGTGGCGCGTGCTTCACCGGCTGACCTATGCCGTGGCCCTTCTGGGGGCGGTGCATTTCATCTGGCTGTCCAAGGGATTCCAGTTCGAGCCGCTGGCCTATCTGGCGGTGATCCTTGTGCTGTTGGCCTTGCGCTTGCCAAGGCGGAGCGCGTTGACCGCGCGCTGAGCCCATCCCGTGGCGCGTCTGCACCGAAGGGCCCGGGGACATCATATATATGGCACACTCTCTATCGGCACCCTGTGGTGCGCGCCTTTGTTTGCGAAGTGCACATCAAGAATGCGGTTTCGGTGCGTGGATGCCCTTCAAGCAGGCAAAAGGAGAATCGCGCTTTTGCCCTGATCCGCAGAGTCCGGGGTCAAAATACGGATGAATTCCGTGCAACGCAGCAAATCGACTCGCTGAAAGGGGCTGCGATGGGGGGATGCTGGTGCGAGTCGGTGTGTTTCCCCGGCATTTTGCGCCCCGATCCGGGGCGGCTTGGGGATAAGCCTGTGGATAACGCAACATGTTGGGACGGGGCGCCAAACGGGCCCGCAAGATAATTGCCGAGCACACCGTGAAAACCGCAGTTCTGTTTCGCAAGGCAATGATTTTCAATGAAAAATGGCCTATATGAAAAAAAGATGACGTTTCCCGAAAAAAGGGGTTGCAGGGTTTGGATGTTGGACGTAAATACGCCTTCACCAGCGGCGCTGAGGCGGGGCTGGACGGCCAGACGGTCTGACGGAGCGGAGCTTCAGAGGGTCGCGAGGTTAAGAAA